>Ga0207658_10000058_pt1 | contig 122331 bp, 101 predicted proteins | sample KBSS33metaG_FD_184322 | JGI IMG/M metagenome (GOLD analysis project Ga0207658, IMG submission 184322) | Switchgrass rhizosphere microbial communities from Kellogg Biological Station, Michigan, USA - KBS S3-3 metaG (SPAdes) (version 2) | ecosystem: Host-associated > Plants > Roots >... | reverse complement strand
CGCTCCCACACCCGTGTCCTTGCGGAACACATTGACGCGGAAGCGGCCGCCTTCCCCCGAGACATAGGAGAAGTCGAGATCGTGGCCCTTGGCGAAGTGCTCGGCCTGGGTACGGGTCAGGATCTCCGCGATATAACCCTCGAGCTCGGGGCCCCCCACATTGCGGAACTTGATGGGCATCAGGTCTCCGTGCATGCGCAACATGGGGGGGATGCCCACGGCCAGATGCACGTCGGAGCAGCCCTGCTGCGCGCCCAGTTTCAGGAAGGCATCGATGCGTGCCAAGAAGGAGACCCCGGAGCGGAAACTGGGGGTATTGTCCCGGCAGGAGCCCGGCTAAAGCAAGGTTCTGGCCTAAAGATAGCGCGCCAGTGCGACGCGCATCTCTTCCATGGTCTGGAAGCGCTTGGATTTGTCCACCGACATGGCTTTCATGACCAGGTCCCCCAGGCCCTCTGGCAGGTGGGAGTTGAGCTCCTTCGGCGGCCGCGCCTTGCCCTGCACATGCTGGTACATCACCGACATGTGGTCGCCGCGGGAATAGGGCGGCACGCCCGTGATCATCTCGTAGAGGATGACGCCCACGGCATAGATATCGGCGCGCTCGTCCACCTTCTTGCCGAGGATTTGCTCCGGCGCCATGTACTTCGGCGAGCCGATCACATAGCCCGTCTTGGTGAGCTGCGTGTCGCCCTCGCGTTGCGCGGCCGCGACCCCGAAGTCCACGATCTTGAGCAGCCCCTCCTTGTTGATCAGCACGTTCGCCGGCTTCAGGTCGCGATGCACGATGCCCACCTGGTGCGCCACCGTCATGCCGGTGCACATATCGCAGCCAAAGCCGATGGCGCGCTTCAAGTCCATGGGCTTCTCGTTCACCACCTCGCTGCCGAGGGTATGTGAGGGGAAGTACTCCATGGAGATGGCGTAGTTGCCCTGGATGTAGAGAAAATCGTAGATGCGGATGACGTTCTTGTGGGTGATCTTACGCGAGTAGCGCAGCTCGTGCACGAAGCGCTTCATCACCTCTTCGTCCTCGGAGACGTTGGGATTTAAGAACTTCAGGATCAGCCGCTCATCGACCACGGTGTCTTCCATCAGGAGCACGGTGCCGAAGGCGCCGCGGCCGATGCGGTCGATGTACTTGTAGCGGCCTTCGATGACATCGCCGGCCTTGAGTGTGGAGATGTCGAGCTTGGCGGCATCCGTGGCCTGCTTGGTGACATGCGCGATCTGCGCCTCGGACATGTACTGGGTCTTGGCGTCGGGCGCCGCCACCTGGGGCGGGCGGATGGCCGCCGGCGTGGGGGTCGCGGCCGACGAGACCTGCGAGGCGGCGCCGCTGCCCGAGCTCGATACCGGCGAGGCACCGCCTCCGAGCAGTCGGTTGTCGAGCTCCGACAATGCCGCGCCCGCCATGCGCGCAATGGTCTGGTCCGCCTGATTGCCGGCCTGCGCCTGCAGCTGCGCGCGCACCTGGTCCACATGGCGGTCGTCCGTCAGCTTGGCGAGCGCCTGGATCACCTCGACGCGGATCTCCCGCTCCGGTCGCGCGATCAGCGGCAGCACCGTCCCCAGCACCTTGGCATCGCCGATCTTGCCGAGGGCGCGCACCACCACCGGCATGGCCTTGATATTGCCGCTTTGCAGCATCTCCATGAAACGCGGCACGGCTTTGCGGCTGCCGATCTCGGCCAGCGCGTCCACGGCGCGTTCGCTCACCCACCAATCGGAGTCGCGCGTGGCCTGGATCAGACTGTCCACCGCGCGCTCGTCCTTGGTCTGGTTCAAGATCTCGATGGCGGCGCGGCGGATGTCCTCGTCCTTGTCCCGGATCAGCTGCAGGACGGCCTCGATGACCTTCGGGCCGCCAATCTTGCCGAGCGCGTCGGCGGCGCGGCTGCGCACCCACCAGTCGCTGTCCTTGAGGGCAGCGAGCAGGTACTTCACCGTGTTGGCATTGCCCACCTCGTTCAGCACTTCGACCGCTGCGCGGCGCGCGTTCTCGTTCTCGTCCTTGAGAATCTCGATCAAATACTTGATCGTCTCCGGATGGTTGGCCTTGATGACCACATCGATGGCCTTGTTCTGTACATCGATCTCGGGATCCTTGAGCAGCGCGCAGACGCGCTCGACGTCGATGGGGCCGTCCATGCGCTGCAGCGCCGAGAGCGTGGCGGCCCGGATCAGCTTGTTGGGATCTTTGAGCTGGCCCTGAAGGGCGGTCTGCACCTCACGGGTGTTGAAGCGCGCCAGGATATTGATGATGTGTACCCGCGCGATCGGATCCTTGCCGCCCATGCGACCGATCAGCTCGGGCAGCGCCTGGGTGTCGGCGATCTCGCCGATGATGCGGAAGATGGCGGCCTTCTCATTGGCCTCTTGGCTGTAGGCCACGTTCAGCAGCTCGCGCACGCCGAAGCGCTGCTTCTGCGCGGAGATGACCTCGAGGATGGCGGGCTTGGAGATGCCGGGGGTGCCCAGCGCCTCAAGCAGCAGGTTTGGCGGGAAGTTGCGGCTGCTGGTGAGCGCCCAGGAGATCCCTGCGATCACTCGCGGGCTGCCTTCCACCAGGCCCCGCACGAACACCGGAAAGGATTTGGGGTTGGCGAGCGTGGTGAGCACATCGACGAAGGCCACCGTGGCATTCTTGTCCGCCTCCGGCAGCGCGGCGAATATGGGCTCGAGCGCCGCCGATCCCACAGACTTCAGCTTCGCAATGGCTTTCTGCGTTGCCGGGCTCTGCGGGTTGTTGGAAGACCGGATCTCGGTGACGAGACGGTCGGCGCGCAAGGTGGTGAAAAAGCCCATTCAGCCTTTCCGGTAGGATTCTCTCGCGCCAGGAGGGGAAGGGAATTATGCCACACCCGTCAACGGAGCCATGCGCCGCCGCGCTTCAGGCACTACAATCACCCCATGCCCCTCGATGCTGCCACCCTCGCGGCCGTAAAGTCCGCGCTCGATGCCTATGTCGAGCCTTATCTCACAGAGCCCCTGGGCGCCTCCCAGGCGGTCCGGGAGATCCTCCCGCGCGGTGAGGGGATACTGGTGCGCATCCGGCTGGGCTTTCCGGTGGGCGGCTATCACCAGGCGCTGCTCGCGGCGTTGCGGGTGCACCTCGCCGATGCGGGACTTGCCATGCCGCTCGACATCGAGCTGAGCGCGGAAATCCAGGCTCATGCCGTGCAGCGCCATCTGAAGCCCCTCACGGAGATCCGCAATATCGTGGCCGTGGCCTCCGGCAAGGGAGGGGTCGGTAAGTCCACCGTGGCTGTCAATCTGGCGCTGGCCTGGGCCGCCCAGGGCGCGCGGGTGGGGATCCTCGACGCCGACATCTATGGCCCCAGCCAGCCCCTCATGCTAGGTCTCGCCGGTGAGCATCCCACCTCCGACGGCAAGCACTTGCAGCCCCTCATGGCACATGGCATTGCCGCTATGTCCATCGGCTTTCTGGTCGATGCCGAGCAGCCCATGGTGTGGCGCGGCCCCATGGTGACCCAGGCGTTGTCGCAGCTCCTCTCCGAGACCGACTGGGGCATGCTCGACTACCTGGTGGTGGACATGCCCCCCGGCACGGGCGATATCCAGCTCACCCTCTCCCAGAAAGTCCCGGTGGCCGGTGCCGTCATCGTCACCACACCCCAGGACATCGCGCTGGCCGATGCCAGGAAGGGCCTGAAGATGTTCGAGAAGGTGTCGGTGCCGGTGCTGGGCATCGTCGAGAACATGAGCGTGCATGTATGCACCCAATGCGGGCATAGCGAGCATATCTTCGGCACTGGAGGTGGGGAGCGCATGGCGCGGCAGTACGGCGTCACCCTGCTCGGCGAGCTGCCGCTCGATGCGCACATCCGCGAGGAGACCGACGGCGGTCGTCCCACCGTGGTGGCCGCCCCCGGCTCGCCTCGTGCACAGGCCTATCTTGAGACCGCCCGCCGCACCGCCGCCGCCTTGGCGCGCCGCGCGCGCGACCGTAGCACCCTGTTTCCCAAAATCGTCGTCGAGGAAAGCTGAAGCCAGATGAGCATCAAGTCAGACAAGTGGATCCGGCGCATGGCGCAGCAGCACCGGATGATCGAGCCATTCGCACCCGAACAGGTGCGCGACGGCGGCAACGGCCGGATCGTTTCCTTCGGCACTTCCAGTTACGGCTACGACGTGCGCTGCGCCAACGAGTTCAAAATCTTCACCAATATCAACTCGACCATCGTCGACCCCAAGGCCTTCGATCCGAAAAGCTTCGTGGATTTCACGGGCGATGTGTGCATCATTCCGCCGAATTCCTTTGCGCTGGCGCGCACCGTCGAATATTTCCGCATTCCCCGCAGCACGCTGGTGGTGTGTCTTGGAAAAAGCACCTATGCGCGCGTAGGGATCGTGGTGAATGTGACGCCGCTTGAGCCCGAGTGGGAGGGCCACGTCACGCTCGAGTTCTCCAACACGACACCGCTCCCCGCCAAGATCTACGCCAACGAGGGCGTGGCTCAGATGCTGTTCTTCGAGTCGGATGAGATCTGCCAGACCTCTTACAAGGACCGTGGGGGTAAGTACCAGGGACAGACGGGCGTGACGCTGCCCAAAACCTAGTTGCGTTTGAGCTCGCGAATGCTGAGCGTGAATTCCGCCTTGTCGTGCCGCGCCTGCTGCGCCCGCACGGGCAGGTAACCCAGCGACGGCGCGAACCACAGACGCGTCACCCGGCTCGAGCCCGGATGCTGGCTGCGGTAGATCACCGTGTCGAGCTTGCCGAGCGGTGTATCGAGGGTGGCCTTGCCCTCGCGCGTGTACTCATAGTCGTTGACCTCATCCTTGCTGATCAGCCAGAAGCGCTGCGGCGAGCGCCCCGCGACCAGCTCGCGCATCAGCTCGATCTGCACTGACAGGCCATCCTGAGTATTGGGCTTGAGCGGCTGATTCACCGGCTTGCCCTCGGCTGTGCCGGTCACGCGCATCAGGCTCCAGTCAAAATGCAGCGAGATCGAGCGCTTCGGGTCCGAGGAGCCGTCATCCGCGCGATACACCGAGGGCCTCACGACTCCGTTGACCAGGGAGAATTCGCTCACCTGGGTGATGGCATCCGGAAAGGCCAGCTTGAACAGCCCCCGCGCCATATTGCTCGAGCGATAGGAGTAATCGTTCCCGCCGATGTGCACCAGCTCCAAGGTGGAGATTCCGGCGGTCAAGCCCCGCCACTCCACCGTGTAAGTGCCGGTGAAAGTAGCCAGCCCCGCCTCTGATTCCTGCGCCGCAGCCGCTCCGGCGACAGTGCAGCACAGCGCGGCGAGCGCGCCCAATACGCGAGGGTCACTCATCGAAATCCTCCACCACCGGCGACTCAAGCGGGCGTCCGTCGAGCCACGGCTTGCCGTCGCGCCAGGCGAGCCGCCCGTCGGACATCCAGCCGATGACCCGCGGATAGATCATATGCTCGGTTTTCTGAACGCGCCCTGAAATGGCCTCCTCGGTGTCGCCCGGCCTGACGGCAATCCTCGATTGCAGAACGACCGGGCCGCCATCGAGTTCCGCCGTCACGAAGTGGACACTGGCGCCGTGCTGCGCATCGCCCGCCGCAAGCACCCGCCGGTGAGTGTGCAGGCCGGTGTAGCGGGGCAGCAGGGAAGGGTGGATATTGAGCATGCGGCCGGTGTAGCGCTCGACAAAGGGCGTGGAAAGAATGCGCATGAAACCCGCCAGCACGATCAGATCGGGGCGGTGCGCCACGAGCAGGTCAGTGAGTACCTGCTCGGCGGCCTCGCGTGTGTCGAGCGCTTTCCAGGGCACCACCGCGGTCGGTATCCCGAGATTGCGTGCAGCCTCGATGCCCGCGGCCTGTGTGCGATCGGCGATGACGACATCGACCTCCGCGTGGATCTTTTTTTCGGTGCAGGCCTGGGCAATGGCCAGCATGTTCGAGCCGCGCCCGGAGATCAGGATCGCAAGCCGCAACGGCTCGCCCGCGCTCATTCTTCGATCACGACGCCGTGCGAACCGGCGCGCACCTCGCCGATGACACCGGCCTGTTCACCGCGCGATTGCAACAGCTGCACAGCCGCCTCGGCCTGCGCCGCCGGCACGATGGCAATCATGCCGATGCCGCAGTTGAAGGTGCGGTACATCTCGCCGCGCTCGATATCGCCGGTGGCGCGCAGCCACTCAAAGAGCGGGTCGCGCGCCCAGCGGCGCCGCTCGAGCACCACCTCCAGCCCCTCGGGCAGCACCCGCGGAATATTGTCGGTCAGACCGCCGCCTGTGATATGCGCCAGGCCATGCACCGGCATGGCGCGAATCAGTGCCAGCAGCGGCTGCACATAGATGCGCGTGGGCATAAGCAGCCGATCGAAAAGCGGTCGCCCCTCGAGCACAGTCCTCTCGTCCGCCTTAGCGAGGGCGATCAGCTTGCGGATCAGCGAGTAGCCGTTGGAATGAGCGCCGGAGGAGGTGAGGCCGACGACCGCATCGCCCGAGCGGATCCGCGTGCCGTCGATGAGGGCCTCCTTCTCCACCACCCCCACGCAGAAGCCCGCCAGGTCGTAATCACCGTGCGTGTACATCCCCGGCATCTCCGCGGTCTCGCCGCCCACCAGCGCCGCGCCCGCCTGGTGGCAGCCCTCGACGATGCCACGGATCACCGCAGTCGCCACCTCGACACTGAGCTTGCCGGTGGCGTAGTAATCGAGGAAGAAAAGCGGCTCTGCGCCCTGCACCACCACATCGTTGGCGCACATGGCCACCAGGTCGATACCAATGGTGTCGTGTCGTCCCGTGTCGATGGCCAGGCGCAGCTTGGTGCCGACGCCGTCGGTTCCGGACACCAGCACGGGTTTTTTGTATCCCGACGGCACTTCCACCAGCGCGCCGAAGCCGCCGATACCGGCCAGCACCTCGGGCCGCTGGGTCCGCTTCACCAGGGGCTTGATACGCTCGACCAGCTCATCTCCGGCGTCGATATCGACGCCGGCATCGCGATACGTGACGCCAGGGCGGTTGCTCATACGGCATGATATCGTACCTGCGTCATTATGCTCCGACGCGCCCGTTTAACCGTCCTGTCCGGCCTGCTGCTCTCGCCGCTCGCGCTCGCGCAGCAGGTGCTCTCCCCCTCGCCCATCACCCCGCCGCCTGCGCCTGCCGCCGCACCCATGCCGCCGGCCGAGCCCGAAGCGATGGCTGTGGTCGAGGTCAGCGGCGTGGAGACGCTCAACGACTACGCCACCATCGGCCGCCTGCTCGGAGCAGCCGAAGGTGTGCGGCGCGTGGATGTGAGCGCAGCGGGCGGCGGGACCGTCACCTTCCGCGTGCTGGTGCGCGGTGGCGGGACGGCGCTGGAGCACACGCTCGAGAGCGTGGCGCAGCTCGCGCGCGCGCCGACCTCTGCGGCTGGCCGCCTCGTCTACGAATATCGGCGCTGAGCCCGAGCGCCGCAGTGCGACACCTGCCCAATATCATCTGCCTGATCCGCATCGCGCTCATCTGGCCGACGCTCGCCGCGCTGCATGCCGGCGATTACGATATCGCGCTGCTGCTCTTCACCATGGCCTCGGTGTCCGATGGCCTCGACGGCTATCTCGCCAAGCGCTTCCACTGGACCTCGGCGCTCGGTAAGGTGCTCGATCCGCTGGCGGATAAGCTGCTGCTGGTGTCGGTGTTCATCCTGGCAACATGGATGGGACTGGTGCCGCCCTGGCTCACCGCCGCCGCCGTGGCGCGCGATGTCATGATCGGCCTGGGCGCACTGATCTTCTACTTCTGGTTTGGCCCGCTGTATGGCCGGCCTACTATCATCAGTAAAATCAATACCTTGTTGCAGCTTTCTTATCTTCTCGGTGTCATGTTCCACGCCGCCGCCGGTCTGCCCCCCGCTGAGGTGCTGTCCGCTCTGGCGGTGCTTACCTTCATCACCACGGTCCTCTCCGGCGCCGACTACTTCCTGGTGTTCGCGCGCCGTGCCTGGACCGCCGACGCGAAAGCCTCCTGAGGTGCGCCAGCTCCCCCTGGGCGTGCGCATCCCCGATCGCGCCGTGTTCGCAACCTTTCTGCCGGCCGCCAACGCCGAGGCCGTGCAGCATTTGCATCGCGTGGCGCGCGGCGAGACCCGTGGCATCACCTGGCTCTGCGGACCTCAAGGAACGGGCAAGAGTCATTTGCTGCAGGCCATCTGTGTTGAGGCGAGCGCCGCCTCGCCCGCGGGCTACTTCCCGCTGGCACAGTTACTGCCTCTCGGCGCTGGCGTACTCGAGGGCTTGCCCAATCTCGACTGCATCTGCTGCGATGACTTGGAGCGGGTGGCGGGCCGGTCCGATTGGGAGCGAGCGCTCTTTAACCTGTTCCGGGAAATCGAGGAGCGTGGCGCCCGTCTGGTTGCCAGCGCCGCCGCGCCGCCCGCACTGCTGCCGTGGGCTTTGCCTGACCTGGGCTCGCGGTTCGCCGCTTCGGCGATTTTCCAACTCCGTCCGCTGGATGAGACCAGCCAGATTGCCGCCCTGCAGCAGCACGCGCAGGTGCGCGGCTTCGAGCTGCCCGAGGATACGGCCCGCTGGCTGCAGCGCCGCTATCCCCGCGATATGCGCAGCCTGCACCAGCTGCTTGACACACTGGATGAGGCGGCGCTGGTGGCTCAGCGCCGCCTGACCATTCCCTTTATCCGGGATGTGCTACGCGAGTAGAGTCGAGCCGCACGGCCAGCTCCGCCACGCGGCGGCCGAGCCTCTGCGCCAGCACTTTCTCATCCTCCGTGAGCGCGGTGGCGCTATCGGTGCCGGCCACATGCGAGGCGCCATAGGGGCTGCCGCCCGAGCGCGTCTGATTCAGGGCCGGCTCGGTGTACGGCAGGCCCACGATATACATGCCATGGTGAAGCAGCGGCAGCATCATCGAGAGCAGCGTGGTCTCCTGACCGCCGTGCAGAGTTTTGGTGGAGGTGAACACCGCGGCAGGCTTGCCCGCCAGGCTGCCGCTTACCCATAGGGTTCCAGTCCCGTCGAGGAAGTATTTGAGCGGCGCGGCCATGTTGCCGAAGCGAGTGGGGCTGCCGAGCACCAGGCCGTCAGTCTGGCGCAGGTCTTCCAGAGTGGCGTAGGTGGCGCCGCTTGCCGGCACGGGTTGCGGCGGGCCTTCGCTTTGCGCGGAGACAGGGGGAACCGTGCGCAGTTTGGCCGTGGCGCCTGGGATGCTCTCTATTCCCCGGCACACCTGACGGGCGAGCTCGGCGGTTGAACCATTACGGGAGTAGTAGAGGACCAGGATCTCGGCCATGAGGATTGGCGGGCGCCGCCCGACTCAGCGCGAGCGGGTCCGGCCGGTCTTCCTGGATCCGGTTTTCTTGCGGCGGGTCCTGGCCCGGGTTCTCGCCATGGCGCGAATCAGCCTGAATAGTAGATTGCGATCGATCCGCGCTCCCTCATTCAGCTCCATGTCCACCATCACCTGCAGTAGCACCCCCGGCGTGACATCCGCCTCGCTGTCCGCATCGACGATGGTGAGATCGATGCGTCTCAGAATGAGATCGCGCAAGTGCGGCAGTGTGACGTAGCGGCTCTCGACGGTGTCGTACAACCGCCGGTTGGGATATTTCTTGATGAGGCGCTGGGAGGCCATGACGCAACGCAGTATGACACTAATGCGTCAGGATGGGCGAATCGTCGCTGTTGTGCAACAGATACGCCGGTCGACGATGCCGCAGGCATGAGAAAAGTGTGAAAAGGTACTTCACATCGTCGGTGGAAATCCCTATAGTGCGCACCCCTTGGCAAGGAGCGCCTGGATTTTTTATGAACACGATCTTTTATCTACAGCTCGCGTCGATGTGTCGCCCTCCGCAGGGCGAGGTGTGCTGCACGCGCGACTGATTCGGCCGCTGCGGCGGCCTCTTCAACAATAGCTTCATTGGGCTGTCATGCTCGCGACATCGCGGGCTGGCACACTAAACCGGCGTCGCCTGCTTTTGCACAGGCACGCTGGACAGACGAATTTTTGCAAAGGAGTAATTGAGTCATGGCGACTTTTCTGTTTCTGGTAAGTGTGATCGCTTCCACCCTGCTATTCCTCGCGGCTGCCGCGGAGGAGATCGCGCGCGTCGTGCGCCAGCCCAGCGCGCGTCAACACACGCTGCATGAGCCCGCCTCATCCGCGCAGGCGCCGGCCGCGTCGCGGGTGAGCGCGTTGCCGCGCACCGCCGCCTCCGCACGTCCGCTTCCCAGCGAGCCGGGCGATTGGGATCGTGCGGCCTGACAATCACGATGCGGCTTTGGCGAGACCCAGATCGTCTGCGCCGTTCCAGCGTGTCCAGCTATTGATGACGAGATCGGAGTAGTCGCGCCGTCCATAGCTGCCGTTGTAACGTTGCAGCGCCTTGGCCACATCGTTGCGCTGTATCTTCAGGTAGTAGCGCAGGATGGCGCAGCCCATGCGGATATTGGGCTCGGCGCGTGTCAGCTCGTAGCGGCGCATGCCGAGCTTTTCCGGCCAGAAGGGCATCACCTGCATGAGTCCCACCGCGCCGGCCGAGGAGACCGCCCAGCGGTCGAAGCGGCTTTCCACGTTGATCAGGCCCATCACCAGGCCCGGCGGCAGGCGCTGCTCGCCAGGACGTTGCGCCTCGCAGAACACCAATCTCAGGATCTCGAGCCGCTCGGCCTGATCCTTCACCTGCCCGCGCAGCTTGGGCTCCATCATCTTGTACCAGACCGCGGACTCGTAATGGTCGACGAAGCACTGTGCCTGAGAAATGGCGCGCGCAACCACGGCCTTGAGCTGCGGATCGCGCTGCTGGTCGGCGTGGGCCGCGCCGGCGGCCAGACCTAAGCTAGCGAGACAAACGCGAGCGAATGAAAGAGAGCGCATCGTTGAGGGGAAACTCTTGGCTTTCGGTGTCGCGGCGAGATCGGTATTCCAGAGCGCCCGCATCGAGGCCGCGCTCACCCACGACCACACGATGCGGAATGCCGAGCAGCTCCGCGTCCGCGAACTTGACGCCGGGGCGGGCGTCGCGGTCGTCATAGAGCGTCTCGATGCCGGCCGCATTGAAGGTCTCGTATAGCCGATCGGCGGTCTCGCGCACGCGCTGCGATTTCTGCGCATTGATGGGCACCAGCACGACATGGAAAGGGGCGAGCGGCTCCGGCCAGATAATGCCGCGCTCATCGTGATTCTGCTCGATGGCCGCGGCTACGACGCGCGTCACACCGATGCCATAGCAGCCCATGTAGGGGAACACGGCCCGGCCGCCCTCATCCAGCACCGTGGCGTTCAGGGCCCGGGTGTACTTCTGGCCGAGCTGGAACACATGCCCGACCTCGATACCCCGTACAATATTGAGCCGGCCCTTGCCGCTCGGGCTGGCATCGCCCGCCACCACCTTACGCAGGTCGGCCACGACAGGCTCCGGCAGGTCGCGGTCCCAGTTGACCCCGGTGTAATGGAAGTCCTTCTCATTGGCCCCGCAGACGAAGTCGCTCATGCGAGCGACGGTGCGGTCGGCCACGACATGGACCGGTTTGTGCGTCTTGAGAGGTCCCAGGTAGCCCGGCTCGCAGCCGAAGAACTCACGGATCTCCGCCTCGCTCGCGAAGCGGAAGCCCTGGCCCAGGCCCTCGATCTTGCCGGCCTTGGCCTCGTTGAGCTCGTGATCGCCGCGGATCAGCAGCAGCCAGATCTGCGCCGGCGAGCCTTTCTTGTCCGCGGCGAGTACGATGGATTTCACCGTGCGCTCAAGCGGCAGCCTCAAGAGCTCCGCGACATCCTCGCAACGTGCCTTGCCCGGCGTGGCCGTGCGGGTAAGGGGCTCCTTGGGCGCGGCACGCTCCTTAAGCAATGGCAGCGCCTCGGCCCGCTCCACATTGGCCGCGTAGTCATCGCCGTCCGACACCGCGAGCGCATCCTCGCCCGAGTCGGCGAGCACATGGAACTCCTGCGACACATCGCCGCCGATGGCGCCGGCATCCGCCTGCACGGCGCGGAACTTCAGCTGCAGCCGGGTGAAGATGCGCGAGTAGGCCTCGTACATGACACGATAGCCCTCGCCCAGCGAGGTCTCATCCATGTGGAATGAATAGGCATCCTTCATGATGAACTCGCGCGCGCGCATCACGCCGAAGCGCGGCCGCACCTCGTCGCGGAATTTGGTCTGGATCTGGTAAAGATTCACCGGCAGCTGCCGGTAGCTCTTGATCTCGCGGCGGGCGATATCCGTGATCACCTCCTCATGCGTCGGTCCCACCAGAAAATCGCGCTGGTGGCGGTCCTTGAGGCGCAGCATCAGGGGCCCGAACTCCTCCCAGCGGCCGCTCTCCTGCCAGAGCTCTGCAGGCTGCACCGCCGGCATCAGCAGCTCCATCGCCCCGGCGCGGTTCATCTCCTCGCGGACCACGGCCTCCACCTTGCGCAGGGTGCGCAGGCCCAGGGGCAGCCAGCTGTAAAGCCCGCTCGAGAGGCGGCGGATCAGGCCCGCCCGCAGCATGAGCTGGTGGCTCACGATCTCGGCCTCGGCCGGAGTCTCGCGGACGGTATTGAAGGGGTACTGGGAAAGCTTCATGGGACGCGCATCTTAGCAAGGGGAAGGCACCGGGCGTGCGATGCTAGACTCCCGCCCGATGGAAACCGAAACCGCAGACACAGGTCCCCGCCGCAAGGGCATTTACCTCCTGCCCAACCTCATGACCACGGGGTGCCTGTTTTCGGGGTTTTACGCCATCATCGCCGCCATCGACCATCATTTCGAGCCGGCGGGCATCGCCGTCTTCGTGGCCATGGTGTTCGACACCCTGGACGGACGTATTGCCCGCGCCACCCGCACGGAAAGTGCCTTCGGCAAGGAGTTCGACAGCCTGGCCGACATGGTGTCCTTCGGTCTTGCGCCGTCGATCGTGGCCTACCAGTGGGGCGTGGCGCGCATCTCCGACTTCGGGCATCTGTGGCGTCAGTTCGGCTGGCTTGCTTGCTTTTTCTACGCGGCCTGCGCGGCATTGCGCCTGGCACGCTTCAATGCGCGCGCGGCCACGGCCGACAAGCGCTACTTCGAGGGCCTGCCCAGCCCCTCCGCCGCGGCGGTGGTTGCCGGGTTCGTGTGGTTCTCGAGCAGCTGGCGCGAGCCGGGACTAACCGGACTGATCGCCGCCTTTTCGATCACCGCCATGGCCGGGGCGCTGATGGTGAGCCGGTTCGGCTACCCAAGCTTCAAGCAGTTCGATCCGGACAAGCGCGTCAAATTCATCTACATCCTGCTGGTGCCGCTCTTCTTCGTGCTTGTCGCGAGCGAGCCCTCGACATTGCTGCTGTCGATGTTCTCGACCTACGCGCTGTCGGCGCCCGTGCTGTGGATGGCAAGGCGCATCCGCCGGGCGGTGAAGGGCGCGCACTGATGGACGCGGCGGCGCGCAACCAGTATCTGCGGGCCATCGGGGTGGATGTGTGGGTGGCGCGCACGGCAGCCGCGGTGGCGCCGGCAGCGGCGGGCACGCCGGAAACCGTAGCGGTTGAAGTCACGCTCCCACTGCCTTCAGCCGCCGCGCCGCGGAGTGCGATCGCGGACGGTTCCGGGTGGGATGCGCTCAAGGCAGAAGTGAAGAACTGCACCAAGTGCGCCCTCCATGCCACCCGCACCCAGACCGTGTTCGGCGTCGGCAACAGACAAGCCGACTGGATGGTGATCGGCGAGGCCCCCGGCGCCGAGGAGGATCGTCGCGGCGAGCCTTTCGTCGGCGCCGCCGGACAATTGCTGAATGCCATGCTGAAAGCCATCGGCCTTACGCGCGAGTCGGTCTACATCGCCAATATTCTGAAGTCTCGTCCGCCCGGCAACCGCGACCCGCAGCCCGAGGAGGTGGCGGCGTGCTTTCCCTATCTCACGCGGCAGATCACACTGATACGGCCGAAATTGATTCTGGCGGTGGGCCGCATCGCCGCGCAGAATCTTCTGCGGACCGACATGCCGGTCGGCCGGCTGCGCGGCCAGGTGCACCGCTTCGGCGAATTCAACACACCGCTGATCGTCACCTACCATCCATCCTATCTGCTGCGCTCGCCGGGCGAGAAGCGCAAGGCCTGGGAGGATCTCAAATTCGCGCGGGATTTCTTTCAGAAGCTGCCGATGCAGGCCTCCTGATGGCCGCCGCCTATGAATTGCTGAGCCTGTCACCCGAGGTGGCGATCCGGCCCATGACCGAGGCCGACGTGGCGGCGGTGGCCGCGGCCGAGCGGATGGCTTATCAATTCCCGTGGAGCGAGGGGATATTCCGCGACTGTGTACGCGTGGGATATGTGTGCCGCGTTGCGGTCGTCGATGAGGCCGTCATCGGCTATTCGATCATGAGTGTGGGAGCCGGCGAGGCGCATATTTTGAATCTATGCATCGCCCAGGAGTTCCGCTGTCATGGACTTGGCCGCAGACTCCTCAACTACATGCTGGACCGGGCCCGCGCGGCCGGCATGGCGGAGGCCTTTCTCGAGGTACGGCCCACGAACACGACTGCGATCCGGCTGTATCAGTCCTTGGGGTTCGAGCAAGTGGGGATCAGGAAGGGGTACTACCAGGCGGTGGCGGGGAGGGAGGATGCGACGGTGTTCAAACTGGCGTTGCGGGATCAACACCGCCGACCCGTCTAAAGAGCCGCAAAAGTCCATCACCGTCTGTTTTTGATCTGAAACGTCGTCAGGAAGTTGAAGCAGTCCACGATCGGCACGCCGTCGCGCGAGCCTGCGACATAAGTACCGGCGTGCGCCAGTTGCAGCGCGGCCTCATCCAGCAGGCGGCTCCCCGTGCTGCGCGCGATCTGGGGCGCCTGCGCGAGCTTGCCGTCCGGGCCGATGCAAACCCGCACGATGGCCTTGCCCTCGATTTCCTGGCGAATGGCGGCCGCCGGATAGAATGAGTCGGGATTGGGGAAATGTCTGCCGATGCCGGCGTGTGCGAAAGAGCTGCCGCTGTTTTCGGCCGCTACACCGCCCTGCACCGGAGCGGGTGAATCATCGATGGCCGATCCCGCAGGCGCATCGGGGATGTAGTCGATAGGCACCGGCGGCTCCGGCACGGGTATCGCCCATGTCTCGAGCTTCGGCTGGGGCAGCGTCGGCGCCTCTTCAGGGGGGCGTTCCACCTGAGGAAAATCCGCAACGATTGGCATGGATTTACTGACTGTTATTCTTTGCACCAGCCCATTCGCCAAGGCGAAAATAAATGCCGCGTGCAACCCGACGATGGCAAAGAGCGCGAGGCTGCGGTGGGAGATCGGATCGTTCACATGGATATAGCCTGACATGTACCGCTCCCAGGGAGTTGCGGGTCGGTCCAGCCTCATCTTGAGCTCGCTCGCGAACCGGGACTGAGGCCGCACGCGGATCCGGTGCAGGAATTCATCGTTCATGTCGCGCGTTTCCATCGTTACCACCGCTCGCGCAACGTCTGTACGGTCCGGTGCAGAATCACGCCTACGTTGGACTCGCTCAAGCTGGTGAGTCGGGCGATGTCACGATGGCTCATTTCAGCACCGTACTTGAGCGCAATCAGCTCCCGCTCGCGCTGCGGCAAGTGCGCGGCAAGCTCCGTCAGCCTCGCCAGATTCGAATCGTGCTCCGCGTCGCCCTGCGGCGTTTTCCCGGATTCATTGTCCATCGCGGCATCGATCGGCAGATGATTGCGCTGCGACCGCAGATAATCCATGCCGACATTGTGGGCAATCCTGAAAATCCAGGTCGAGAACCCCGCGAGATCCTCGCGATACCGGTTACGGGCGCGCCAGGCTTTCTCGAAGGTGCGGGACGTCAGCTCTTCGGCATCGACATGGCGGCCGAAACGGAAGCGGAAATAATTCAGCACCCGAGGCAGCTGATCCGTGTAGAGCGCATCCCAGTCGAGCTCGGCGCTTGCGGCCCACTCCATCAACCCGGTCGGCGGCGCCTCTTCGAAGATCATGCACTATATACGCGCTGGCGGCGGAGGCATTACAAAGCGGGCGTAGGGGCCAGCCCCTTGTTGCCGGTGTCATGGAGTCGTAGCCCATAAAATAGCAAGTCCGCAATAAGAGTCTGATTTACTTGCGATTTTCTTGCGGAGCCTGTTTGGCATCGGGTATGCCAGCTCGCAAGGAGCTTCGCGCGGCGGTGCAGGCGGACCCGGCGGCTACTCAAAATCCCCCACCGGCCTTGGCGGTTGCCTGAATTCACCGATTGTGGCGATATGCGACATTATGCGATATATTGCTACTCATGGCTAAATCCATACGAATATCCGACAGTCTTTACTCCCTGGCCGAATCGACCGCGGAAAAGGTGCATCGCTCGCTAGCGCAGCAGGTGGAGCATTGGGCGCAGCTGGGACGTGCTATAGAGACGACCGGCGTGACGACCGCACAAGTGTTGGAGCTTCTCCATGGCGACTTGCGTGCGCGCGAACGGCTGATGCTTAAACTCGGCTTGGCCAAACAGGAGAGCATGTACCTGTTTCCTGTCGAGCTCGCCCGTCAAACCAAGGTGCTCTTCCCAGAGCTGCGCAAGTAAGGGCGTTCTTGACCGCGCCGCAGGAAGTTTCAGTAACCCCGGAACTGCTGCAGCAGATTCTGAAGCTTGCCGGCACAAAGATGATTCTGGTGGGAGGACAGGCCTTGGCTTTCTGGACGGCCTACTACGACATTCCGACGCCTGCAATCGCGATCACCAAGGATGTCGACTTGATAGGAACACGGGCGGATGTTACGCGCATCGCGCGTGGCTTGGGCGCCAAGGCCGTGTTCCCGAGTAAACGTGCGCTCACACTACTGAAGGGACAGGTTCTAAAGGAGTTCTCAGACGGCGCTTACATCAATATTGACGTGATGTTTCGCGTTTTCGGTGACATCACGACCCAGGCAATCGTCGAGCGTTCGGTGCCGGCCGAGAATGCAGCGGGGCAGTTTCGCGTCATGCATCCGCTGGATGTTCTGCAGGGCCGGCTTGAAAATGTGTACGGACTTCCCGAAAAGCAGGATGAGCACGGTATCGCGCAGTTGCGTGCGGCTATCGGAACGGCACGCAAGTTTTTGGCCGACATCGCTTCGCAGGAGTCAACCGGTGCGAATAAAACCCGCCGGCCCGTGGCCTTAGGTCATATCGCGCGTATTGAGACCATGGCCTTATCCGATGCGGGACGTAAAGTCGCCAGGCGATATGAAGTGCATGTGGCGGATGCCATCGAGCCGGAGCCCGTTGCGCATATCAAGGCGTTTGTGGAGAAGAAACTCCCGCAATTGATGACATTAATGTCCGCGAGGCGTCGGGCGGATTTACAAAAAGACGCTTGAGACAGTCACGACCTGTCGAAATCCGCTAGCATTCACCGCTGAATCCACACCAGTCCCGGATATTCATGGTCGACAGCTCTTTATCGGAAGAAATCGGCAAGCGCCGCACTTTCGCCATAATCTCCCACCCCGACGCCGGCAAGACCACGCTGACCGAGAAGCTGCTCCTCTTCGGGGGCGCCATCCAGATGGCGGGCACGGTGAAGGGTCGCAAAGCCGCCCGCCATGCCACCTCCGACTGGATGCGCCTCGAGCAGCAGCGCGGAATCTCGGTGACCTCATCCGTCATGCAGTTCCCGTATCGCGATTCCATCGTGAACCTGCTCGATACCCCCGGCCACGAGGATTTCTCCGAGGACACCTACCGCACGCTAACCGCGGTCGACTCGGCGCTGATGGTCATCGACTGCGCCAAGGGCGTGGAGGAGCGCACCATCAAGCTCATGGAGGTGACGCGGCTGCGCGATACGCCCATCATGACCTTCATCAACAAGCTGGACCGCGATGGGCGCCCGCCCATTGAGCTCTTGGATGAGATCGAGAAGGTGCTGAAGATCCGCACGGCGCCGGTGACCTGGCCCATTGGCATGGGCCGCGAGCTCAAGGGCATCTACCACCTGCTCGAGGATCGCATCTATGCCTACAATGCCGGCGAGCGCGGCCGGGTGGGCGAGAATCTGGCGATCGACCGGCTGCAAAGCGCCGAGGCGCAGGAGTTCCTCGGCGACATGGCCGCCGCCTTCGCCGATGAGATCGAGCTGGTCAAGGGCGCCACCGATGCCTTCGGCCTCGATGAGTACCGCGCCGCGCGGCAGACGCCGGTGTTCTTCGGCTCGGCAATCAACAATTTCGGCGTGGAGGAGCTGCTGGCCTCGTTCACTGCGCACTCGCCCGGGCCGCTGCCGCGCACGGCGCGCGAGCGGGTGGTCGAGCCGCTGGAAAACAAGCTCACGGGCTTCGTGTTCAAGATCCAGGCCAATATGGACCCTGCGCACCGCGACCGCATCGCCTTCATGCGCCTGTGCTCGGGCAAGTACTCGCGCGGCATGCGGCTGCATCATGTGCGGCTCGCAAAGGAAGTGCGGGTGGCGGACGCGCTGACCTTCATGGCCTCGGACCGCTCGCAGGCCGAATCGGCCTATGCCGGCGATATCATCGGACTGCACAACCACGGCACTATCAATATCGGCGACACCTTCACCGAGGGTGAGCGGCTGGTGTTCACGGGCATTCCGAATTTCGCGCCCGAGATGTTTCGCCGCGCCGTGCTCAAAGATCCCCTCAAGACCAAGGCGCTGGCCAAGGGACTGGCGCAGCTGTGCGAGGAGGGCGCAACGCAGCTTTTCAAGCCGCTACGCAACAACGACATGATCCTGGGCGCAGTGGGGCAGCTGCAGTTTGAGGTGGTGGCGTTCCGTCTGCAGGACGAGTACGGCGTGCAGTGCGTGTTCGACACGATCAATGTCTATACCGCCCGATGGGTGTATTGCGGCGACGAGCGCAAGCTCGAGGAGTTCCGGGTCAAGGCTCACGATAACTTAGGCATCGATCACAGCGGCGCGCTGGTGTATCTGGCGCCGTCGCGGGTGAATCTGGAGCTGACGCTTGAGCGCTGGCCACAGATTCAATTCCGCGAGACTCGGGAGCATCTGGCGCAGTAGCTTCCAGGCGCGGTCCGCCCTGGTTCGAATCTTCGGGACTCGAGATCTGGAGCGCAGGCGTAGCCTTGCAGGACTTGAAAATGACAAATGTTGATTTCAAGTCCCGAATCGGCTACCCTCTTTGGGACTTCAAATCGTCATTTGTCATTTTCAAGTCCCACTCACTATGTCCCGTTTCGTCGGTCGAGTCGCGGAACTCAAGGAGCTCAAGCGCTTCCTCAGGAAGAAAACCGCGAGCCTGCTAGTGGTTCGCGGCCGGCGCCGTGTCGGCAAAAGCCGGCTCGTCGAGGAATTCGCGACACCCCACCGCTATCTGCAGTTCATCGGGTTGCAGCCCACCCGGCATACCACCCGCGAGAGCGAGCTCAATGAGTTCTCACGGCAGTTCGCAGTGCACTTTGACACTCCGCCGGTCGTTTTCGACGACTGGAGCACCGCCTTCCACCACCTGGCGAGACTTACCGCCCGGGGGCGCGTGATCATCCTGCTGGATGAGATTTCCTGGATGGGTTCGAAGGACACGGACTTTCTCGGCAAGCTCAAGACCGCGTGGGACAGCGAGTTCAAGAAGAACGACGAGTTGATCATGGTGCTATGCGGTTCGGCCTCGATGTGGATCGAGAAGAACATCGTCGCCTCGCGCGCGTTCAGGGGCCGCATCTCCCTGAAGCTCACATTGGAGGAATTGCCGCTCAGGGACTGCGCATCGTTTTGGCCCGAGGACCAAGGAAACGTCAGCGCTTATGAAAAAGCGAAGATTCTGGCGGTCACGGGCGGCGTTCCCCGCTATCTCGAGGAAATCGATCCCGCCATTCCCGCCGAGGAGAACATCAAGCGGCTGTGCTTCGTGCGCAGCGGCCTCCTGGTGACCGAGTTCAAGGAAATCTTCCACGACCTGTTCCTGCACGAGAGTCCCTTCTATGAAAAGCTCGTGGCGACATTGCTCCTGGGGCCGAAAGAGAATCAGAAGATCACCGGCGCCCTGAACGCGAATCCCACGGGCCGGATCAGCGAATATCTTCAGGAGCTCAACGTCGCCGGCTTCATCAAGCGCGATTACACCTGGGATATCAAGAGCGCGCTCGACAGGCCGCGACTGAGCCGGTATCGTTTGAGCGATAACTATATCCGGTTCTATCTTAAATACATGCAGCGCAACCTGACCCGCATCGACCGCGACATCTATCGCTTCAAGGCCCTGGAGGCTTTGCCCGAATGGCCGGCGATCATGGGATTGCAGTTCGAGAATCTAGTGCTGGGCAGCCGGCTGGCGCTGCATCGGGCCCTTGAGCTCGATGAGAACAGCATCGTGACCGAGAATCCTTATTTTCAGACTCCGACCACGAGGCAGCGCGGCTGCCAGATAGACTTCATGATTCAAACCCGGTTCTCGTCCTTGTATGTCTGCGAAATCCGTTTCTCCGCCAAGCCTATTGGGGCGGGCGTCATCGAGGATATCCAGCGGAAAATCGCCTGTCTGCAGCGGCCGAAGCATTTCTCCTGCCGCCCCGTGCTGATCCATATCAACGGTGTGACACCGGAGGTGGCCGCGACCGACTATTTCGCCGCGATCGTGGACATGAGCGGGCTCATGCAATGAATTCCCCGCTGTTGCGCAAGCCCATCGTCGCCTGGGCGGTGATCGACTGGGCGAACTCATCATTCGCGACCACCGTCATGGCCGGCTTCTTTCCGCTCTACTTCAAACAGTACTGGAATGCAGGCGTACCGGCGACCGAGAGCACCTTCCGGCTGGGACTGGCCAACGGGCTTGCGAGCCTGGTGGTGGCCTTGATCGCGCCGCTGGTGGGAGCGGTAGCCGACAAGGGCGGTGCGCGCGTGCGCCTGCTGGGTTTGTTCACTGTGCTGGGTGCGGCTATGACCGCGGCCCTCTACTGGGTGGAGAAGGGAGACTGGGTTACCGCGGCGCTGCTCTACCTGCTCGCCTCGCTGGGCTTCTGGGGTGGCAATCAGTTCTATGATTCGCTGCTCACCGATGTCGCGGAGGAGAAAGATTACGATCTGGTCTCAGGCTATGGCTACGCACTCGGGTATCTCGGCGGCGGGTTATTGTTCGCGGTCAATGTCGCCATGGTCACCCGGCCCGCGCTTTTTGGGATCGCGGATGCCGCAACCGCCGTGCGCTGGTCGTTCATCAGCGTCGGGGTGTGGTGGGTGGTCTTTACCATTCCGGCGTCGCTTTTCGTGCGGGAGAAACGGCTCGCTCCGCCGCTGCCCTTCGGGCCCGCCATCCGCGCCGGCTGGCGGGAGCTTACAGGCACGCTTGCGCACATCCGCGGGGACAAAGTTCTGCTGTGGTTCCTCATCGCGTACTGGTTCTATATCGATGGAATCAACACCATCATCAAGATGGCGGTGGACTATGGACTGTCGCTCGGGCTGCCGCAGGCCAGCCTGATCAAGGCGCTGCTTCTGGTGCAATTCGTCGGCTTTCCGGCGGCATTGGCCTTTGGCTGGCTGGGCAAGAAAATTGGACCCCGCGCAGGCATCTTCCTCGGCATCCTGGTATACACGGGTGTGGCTGGCTATGCCTACTTTCTCAACTCCGCGCGCCAGTTCTTCGTGATGGCCATTGTCATCGGCCTGGTGCAGGGTGGCGTGCAATCGCTGTCCCGCTCGCTCTATGGGCGGCTGGTTCCGCCCGGCAAGGCCGGGGAGTTTTTTGGTTTCTACAATCTCATGGGTAAGGCTGCGGCCATCCTCGGGCCGACGCTGACCGGAGTTGTGGCTCTCACCACGGGCGATTCGCGTCTGGCCATCGTCTCCATCTCACTGCTCTTTATCGTCGGCGGGATTTTCCTGAGCCGGGTACGCGCAGGCGAGACACCGCGCGGCTGAACGCTCCGTCATCGCGTGCGGTGCCGAAGCGCAGATCCGCGTAGCATCTCAATAGAGGACGCGCGGCAGCCGCGACCTCGGGGCGGCGCCGGGCCAGCGCGTCGGCATAGGCCATCGGCCCCTGCCAGCCCTCCCGTGGTACGCCGCTGCGCGCGAGCTTGCGACACAGCTTTCCGTAGGCGAGCGCCAGCCGATCCGGTGAAGCGGGACGTCCGCGCCGGCTGATATGCCAAGCGACCCAGGCCAGCCATAGGATCAGGCCGCTCGCCAGCGCCCAGCCGAGCTGCCGCCAATCAGGATCGCCCACTCCGAGCAGGCGCAGCAGGTCGAGCTGCTTCGCGAAATCGAAGCGCAGCACGTTCTCATCCCACCAGGCATTGAGCGCATCCCAGCTTTGTCTGGCACGCGCCAGCCAGGCGAGGCCGTGCACCAGCCGCTGCGGCGCCGAGCCGGCGTTGGGCAGCAGATCGTAGATGCCGCGGCGTAAACGCTCGGGGGCGACGACGGCCGTGGGATCCACCCGCGTCCAGCCGCGGCCGTCGAGCCATACTTCGGCCCAGGCATGCGCGTCGGACTGGCGGATGGTGTAGAAGCCGCCGATGGGATTCCACTCACCGCCCTGGTAGCCCGTCACTACGCGCGCGGGTATCCCGCCAGCGCGCATCAGTGTCACGAATGCCGAGGCATAGTGGCCGCAGAACCCCTGGTGTGTATTGAACAGGAAATCATCCACCGAATCGTAGTTGAGCCGCGGCGGCGTGAGCGTGTACTCGAAGCCGTGGCCGGCGAACAGCGCAAGCACCGCACGGATGAAGCCGGCATCCGTGCCCGCCTGCTCGCGCATGGCGCGCGCCAGCTCGAGAGTGCGCGGATTGCGGTGGGCCGGCAGGGCGGTGTCGTAGCGATGGGCCAGTGAGGACAGGGGATCGGCGGAACGGGTCTGGGTGTAGGACACCGCCTCGTAGCGGGTCTGCTTGTCCACCGGCTCGTTCGCCAGCAGCTGGTGGTCGTAGGTCAGAAACACCTTGGGATCCGGCGAGCTGCGCACGGTATCGAGCGCGAACCACCAGCGGTGAGCGTGCGGCTCGAGCGTGATGCGATAGTTGTAGGGAGTCCCCAGATACTCGAGCTTCTCCTGCCGGTAGAAGCTCCCGTGCGCGCGGCTCCAGGTGTAGCCGTCGAAGTCGTGCAGCACCGGCCCGCGCCAGTAGCGCTGCTCGGGCGCAGGCGCCTTGTCGTCGAAACTCACGCGGAATGCCGTATCGCTGGACTCCGTGAGTGAGGAGATGCTGCCGGGACTCATGGTATCGCTCAATCCGGTGACGGCCTGCGAGAGCTGCGGCAGAGACCAGAAGGAGCCAGCGACGCGCGGAAAGAAGACAAACAGCATCAGGGCCAGCGGCACAGCCAGCAGCAGGCTGCGCCCGGACAGGACCAGCGCCGTGCGGCGGGTGACGCCTTGGGCCTCGTGCGAGTTGACCGCCAGCGCCGCGCAGCAGAGCCAGGCCTGCGCCAGGTAAAGCGGCATGCGCGGCAAGCTTTGCCGATCGAGACAGGCCGCCAGCAGTAAAAAGAGCGACACGCCGATCACGATGCCGCGATCGCGCGCGCTCCTCGTCTCAAAGAGCTTGATGGCACCCATGGCGATGAGCAGCACCGTGCCCGCGCTCAATCCGTTGAGTGTGCGGAAGCGCAGGTACACGGCGACCACCAGAATGAGCGCCAGCAGAAGGCGCGCCGGCGCGCGCGGCAAGGGAACAACGCCGCGGGCGGCGAGCAATCGCCAGGCGATGCAAACCGCCACGGCAGCCGAGGCCCAGAAGGGCGTGCGGTCGATATGCAGCAGCGTGCCGCCGGCCAGCGCCACCGCCGCCCAGGCGAGGGGCTGCCAGGCCTCCCGTGCGCGGCTCACGGGACCGGCCTCATTCCGTGGAACGCCAGCGCGCTCAAACAACGGTGCCGGTGCTCGGGGCCGCGATTGGGCGCGAAGTGGCGGTCATCGATATGGAGTCCGTAGCGCTCGCCGCGCGCCTCGGCGTCCACGATCCAGCGGGCCAATTGTTCCAGGCGCGCCTCGGTGTCGAGCTGCGGCAGCTGCTCGAAATCAAACAGGCGCAGCTCTGAGCCCGCGGCGCTGTATTCCTTGACCAGCAGGGGCGCGCCGCGAGCATAGGCTTTCCAGGCCACCTGCCGCGGCGAGTCACCGTCCCGGAAGGGCCGCAGGCCTAGCCATTCCTCGGTGCCGGCGCCGGTTTGCGCGCGCATGCCGGAGCGCCGCCCGGCCTGCCCCGGCATGGGCAAGGTGCCACGCGGCTGGGGATAGACCACGATCTCGAGGGAGGGATGAACCCAGGTCCAGGCGCGGAACAGCCCGAAGGGAAATGTGGTCGTGAGTTTGATGCGGTCGATGGGGAGCAGGCCGCGCTTGCGCGTGGCCAAGGAGAGCTCGAGATGCTGGATCGCATCGGCGGGTAGCTCCACGGCGGCAGAGTCTTCCTCCAATGCGCCGGCCTCGATCTGGTGGCGGGCGAGCCGGCTGCGATTGGCCAGCGCGAGGCGCAGGCGCGCGGGCTCGCCCGCGAAGGCGGTAAAGGGCACTACACCCTCGAGTGAGATCCCAAGCAGGTTGCGATGGCATTGATGCATGGCGACCAGGGCGAACCCGGCCAGCAGGAAGGTGAGGAAGAGGGCGAGGCTGTTGGTGTAGTTGAGGCTGGCCACCAGCATGAAGAAAAGCAGGGCTGCGAAGGCGGTGCCGCCGCGAGTGGGGAGGATGTAGAGGCGGCGGCGGTGGATGGTGACGGGAAAGACGTCGGGACCCTGACGGCGTTTTACCCAGGCGGCCAGGCGGTTTTGCAGGAATCGCTTCATGCAGCATTTAGATCAGGGCGCGACGATCACCGACTCGATGAGCTCTCGCGCGATCCCTGCTCCACGTTCCCCAGCTGCCGCATCGCGCCGCTCAAGGCGATGCCCGGCCACCGCTGGGAACACCGCCTGGACATCCTCCGGCAGCACCCGGTCGCTCTCGTTCAGATAGGCCCAGGCCTGCGCCGCGCGAATCAGCCCCTGGCCAGCGCGCGGCGACAGCCCCAGTTTGAGATCGCTGCGCTCGCGTGTGCGCGAGATCAGCGCCTGCACATAGTCGAGCAGCGGCTCCGACACATGCACCGCGCGCACCTGGCTCTGCAGGGCGATCACGGCCTTAGGCGTGAGTGCCGGCGCAATCTGCGGCAGTAGGTCGCGGCGCTCGCCGCTCTTCAGCAGCTCCCGCTCGTGGGCGCCGTCGGGGTAGCCCAGCGTCACCCGCATGAGAAAGCGGTCGAGCTGCGATTCCGGCAGCGCGAAGGTGCCCAGCTGCTCGTGCGGATTCTGCGTCGCCACCACGAAGAAGGGCTCGGGCAGCGGGTAGGTGGTGACATCCGCGCTGATCTGCCGCTCTTCCATGGCTTCAAGCAATGCACTCTGGGTGCGGGGACTGGCGCGATTGACCTCATCGGCCAGCAGCAGCTGGGTGAAGATGGGACCCTTGCGGAAATGGAACTGATTGTCCGAGCGGTCGAACACCGACACGCCGATGATGTCCGCGGGCAGAAGGTCGCTGGTGAATTGGATGCGCTGCCAGGAAAGACCCAGAATGTGCGCCAGTGCATGCGCCAGCGTGGTCTTGCCCACGCCCGGGACATCCTCGATCAGCAGGTGACCCCGCGCCAGCAGGCAGGCGAAGCACAGCCGGATCTGCTCCGGCTTGCCAAGAATGACCGTCTCGAGCGCGGCGAGCGCCCGGTGCATGCCCTGTGTGGGCGAGCTTTCCATCAGCAGGGCAGCAGACTGCGCACTCGTTGCAGCTGCGCTTCAAGACCGGCGATGGTGCGCTCGAACTCGCTCACGCGCTCCCGTTCCTGGGCCACGACCGCCGGTGGCGCATTCTGTACAAAGCTCTCCGTGGAGAGCTTCTTGACGGCCTTGGCGAGCTCGGCCTGCGCTTTGGTCAGTCGCTTGCTTAAGCGGTCTGCCTCCGCGGCCGGGTCGATCAGCCCCGCCATGGGCACGAGCAAAGTCAGATGCTCGATCAGCGCGGTGGCCGATTGTGGCGCCACGGTATCCGCAGCGAGCGGCGTCAGGCTCTCAATCCCTCCGAGCCGCTCGAGATAGGCCCAGTGCCGCTCGATGAGGGCCAAGTCCTCCGCGGTGGCGCCCTTGAGCAGCACCGGCAACTTGCGCGACGGACTGATGTCCATCTCGCCGCGGATCTGTCGTACGGCCAGGATGATTTTCTGGATCCAGGCCACCTCACGTTCGGCCTGCGCATCTTCAGGGAACTCGGCGGCGGCAGGGTAGGGCTGCAGCATCACCGTCTCGCCGATTCGTCCCGCGAGAGGCGCCACGCGCTGCCAAATTTCCTCGCTGATGAACGGCATGAAGGGATGCAGCGCGCGCTGCAGCGCTTCGAGCACTTCCAGCAGGGTTTTGCGGGTACCGTGTTTGGCCGGGGCCGAGACCACATCGGATTGCAGCACCGGCTTGGTGAGCTCGAGGTACCAGTCGCAGAACGCATACCAGGTGAACTCATACAAAGCCGTCGCTGCATAGTCGAAGCGATACTCACCCAGCGCCTTGTCCACTTGGCGGAGCATGTGCCCCAGGCGCGAGCGGATCCAGCGGTCCGCCACGCTGTACTCGACCGCGGCGGTGGAGTCCGCGGGAGTGTCGCCCGCGATCATCGTGACGAAGCGCGCCGCATTCCATAGTTTGTTGCAGAAGTTGCGGTAGCCCGCCACGCGGTTGAGATCGAAGCGCAGGTCGCGGCTCGGGGAGGCGAGGGCGGCGAAGGTGAAGCGCAGGGCATCGGTGCCGTGTGCGGCGATGCCCTGAGGATAATCCTGACGGGTCTCCTTCTCGATCTTCGGCGCATCCTGCGGCTTCATCAGACCCGTGGTCCGTTTGGCCACCAGCGGCGGTAGCTCGATGCCGTCGATGATGTCGAGCGGGTCGATGACATTGCCCTTGGATTTCGACATCTTCTCGCCGTTCTTGTCACGGATGAGGCCGGTGATGTAGACCTCGCGGAACGGGACGTCTCCTATGAATTTCAGGCCCATCATCATCATCCGCGCCACCCAGAAGAAGATGATGTCGAAGCCGGTGATGAGCACATTGGAGGGATAGAACTTCGCAAGCTCGGGTGTCTTGTCCGGCCAGCCGAGCGTCGAGAACGGCCAGAGGGCCGAGGAGAACCAGGTGTCGAGCACGTCCTCGTCCTGGCGTAGCGCGACCTTGGCATCGAGACCGTGCTGAGCGCGGATTTCCTCTTCGCTGCGGCCCACATACACCTTGCCGTTGGGATCGTACCAGGCCGGAATGCGGTGGCCCCACCACAGCTGGCGGCTGATGCACCAGTCGCGGATATTGCGCATCCACTCGAAATAGGTTTTCGACCAGCTCTCGGGCACGAAGCGGGTGCGGCCGGACTCGACGGCCTCGACAGCCGGCTGCGCCAGCGGCGCGATCCTCACGTACCACTGATCGGTGAGATAGGGCTCAAGCACGGCGCCGCTGCGGTCGCCGCGCGGCACGATGTGGCGATGCTGGTCGATTTTCTCGACCAGGCCCGCAGCGCTCAGCTCATCCACGATGCGCTGGCGCGCCGCGAAGCGATCCAGCCCACGGAAACGTTCCGGGACCGCATCGTTCAGGGCGGCCTGCGGTGTGAGGATATTGATCTGCGGCAAATGGTGCCGCTGACCGATCTCGTAGTCATTGAAATCATGCGCCGGGGTGATTTTCACGCAGCCGGAGCCAAAGGCCGCATCGACATAGCGGTCGGCGATGATGGGGATGAGACGGTCTGTCAGCGGCAGATGAATCTTCCGACCGATCAATGCCTGGTAGCGCTCATCGTCAGGGTTCACGGCCACCGCCGTGTCGCCGAGCATAGTCTCGGGCCGCGTGGTCGCGACGATCACCTGGCCGCTGCCGTCCGCCAGTGGATAGCGAAGGTGCCACAAATGGCCATCTTCTTCCTCGCTCTGCACCTCGAGGTCCGACACCGCCGTCAGCAGCACCGGATCCCAGTTGACCAGTCGCTTGCCGCGGTAGATGAGGCCTTCCTCGAACAGGCGGACGAATACCTCGGTCACGGCGCGCGACAGCCCCGGGTCCATGGTGAAACGGTCCCGCGACCAGTCCACCGAGTCGCCGAGGCGGCGCATCTGCACGCTGATGGTGCCGCCGGACTGCTCCTTCCACTGCCAGACGCGCTTGACGAACTCCTCCCGGCCGAGGTCGGTGCGCTTCACACCCTGCGCATTGAGCTGGCGCTCCACCACCATCTGGGTGGCGATGCCCGCGTGATCGGTGCCGGGCTGCCACAACGTGGCATCGCCCTTCATGCGGTGGTAGCGGGTCAGGGCGTCCATCAGCGTGTGCTGGAACGCATGACCCATATGCAGAGTGCCCGTCACATTGGGCGGCGGAATCATGATGCAGTAGGGCGTACCGCTGCCGTGGGGCGCGAACCACCCCTGCTTCTCCCAGTGCTGGTAAATCCGCCGCTCGATCTCGTGCGGCGCGTAGGCCTTCTCCATCGATCGAAGAGTATCAGCGTCCCGCGCGATTGATCAAAAAGTCTGCCAGCAGGGGCACCGGACGGCCGGTGCTGCCCTTGTCCTTGCCGCCCTTGTACGCGGTACCGGCCACGTCCAGGTGGGCCCATTTCAGGCCCTGTGCGAACTTGGCCAGGAAGGCCGCGGCTGTGATGGCGCCACCCTCACGTCCGGCGATATTCGCCATGTCGGCGAAATTGCTCTTGAGCTGCTCGCCGTACTCCTCGGTTACCGGCAGCTGCCAGGCCCGGTCGTCGGCGCGCACGCCGCTGGCGACAAGCTCGCGGGCCAGCGCGTCATCGTTGCTCATGAGGCCGCTGTGATGCGCCCCCAGCGCCACCACGCAGGCGCCGGTGAGCGTGGCAATGTCGATGACGGCGGCCGGCTTGAAGCGCCGGGCGTAGTGCAGGGCGTCGCAGAGCACCAGGCGGCCCTCGGCATCGGTATTCAGGATCTCCACCGTCTGTCCCGAGGCGCTGGTGACAATGTCGCCGGGCTTGACCGCGCCACCACTCGGCATGTTCTCGCAGGTGGCCACGAGCCCGACCAGGTGCAGCGGCAGCTTCAATTCGGCCGCCAGCGTCACTGAAGACAGCACGGCGGCGGCGCCGCTCATGTCGTACTTCATCTCGTCCATGCCGCCGGCGTCTTTCAGGGAGATGCCGCCGGTGTCGAAGGTGATGCCCTTGCCGACGAGCACCACAGGCCCGCTCTTGCCGGCCTTCGTGCCGCGATATTCCAGCACCAGAAAGTGCGGCGGCTGATCGCTGCCCTGGGCGACGGCGAGGAAGCAGCCCATCTTCTCCTTAGCGATCGCCGCCTCATCGAGCACCTGCACTTTTACGGCCGGGTATCTCTTGCCGATGGCGCGGGCCTGCTCGCCGAGATAGGTCGGCGTGCAGATATTCGGCGCCAGGTTGCCGAGATCGCGCTGCAGGGTAGTGGCGAGTCCAATAGCCGCGCCATGGATAAGGCCGCGCCGCGCCGCGGCCACTCCTGTGCCCTGCACCGGCCCCGCCACGAGGGTCTGGAGCGCCGGCGGCTTGGGCTTCTTGCCGGTTTTCATGTCGTTGGTGCGGTAAAGTCCATGACCGGCGATTGCCGCTACAGCTCGGCCGAATTCGTAGTCGTCGAGCTCTTTCGCCGCGGGACGCGGCAGCGCGAGAGCCGCGCGTGCGATGCGCGTTTGCGCCAGCGCGGCGGTGGCGGTGGTCACGGTCTTGCGCCAGGCCTTGCGGCCGAAATTTTTCTTCGTCCCGAGGCCGACCAGCAGCACCCGGGTGGCTTTAATGCCCGGCATATCCGTCAGCAGCAGCGTGTTGCCGGCCTCGCCGGCGATATCGCCGCGGGCGGCCACCGATTTCAGCCGTCCACCCACCGCCGTGTTGACCGAGCCTGCCTCACCTGCGAGCTCGCCGTCCTCGAAGACTCCGAGCACGAGGGCGTCCACGTCGAGGGTGCTCAAGCCTTTGGTCCAGACATCGAACTGCATTCTTCATTCTCCGTGGAGCGCGGGTTCCGAGGCAATGTGGTCTAATTTGGTCCGCAAGTGTAACTTAATAGAGGCGCAGCGGGTTTTGCGACGAACTCTCGATCGCTACATTCTGAGCGAAGTGGTGCAAAGCTGGGCAGCCGTGACCGGCGTGCTGCTGGTGCTGCTGCTGACGAACCAGCTCGCGGTGGTGCTGGAGCGCGCGGCCGACAACCAGTATCCGCGCGAGGTGGTGGCCCGGCTCATCGGCCTCGGTGCACTGCAAAATCTCAGTGTGATCATGCCAGTAGGCCTGCTTCTTGGAGTGGTGCTTGCATTCGGGCGGCTGTATCACGACAGCGAGATGACCGCCGTTTATGCCTGCGGCGTGCGTCCCACGCGCCTCTATGGGCCCATCGCTGTCTTCGCCGTGCTGGTGGCCGCGGGGGTCGCATGGCTTACGCTATTTCTGGGGCCGCAGGCGACCGCGAGCACCTTTGCGCTGCGTGGCGAGGCGCTGCGTGCCGGACAATTCGCCCAAGTGGCGCCGGGCAGATTCCGGACATTCGGCGGCGGCGATGCCGTGGTGTACGCCGAGCGGGTCAACTCCGACCATACCCTGGGGAATGTTTTCGTGGAGCGTACCCGTGATAGCCGCGTGGAGGTGGCGCTGGCCCAGCGCGCGGAGCACGAGGTGTCGCCGGACGGCATGACGCACATCATCAAGCTGTATGACGGCGAGCGCTTCGAGGGCGTCCCCGGCAGCCCGCGCTTTCGCATGGTGCGCTTCGCCGAGCACACCATTCCCGTGCAGGTGCCGCCACTCATGGACTCGGTGGCGCGCCGCGAGACGCTGCCCACACGGGAGCTCTTGAGCTCGGCCGACCCGCAGAAAAGAGCCGAGCTGCACGGACGCATCGCCCTGCCGGTGATGTGCTTGGTGCTCACGCTGCTTGGGGTGCCGCTTTCGCGGCTGCGGCCCCGGCAGGGCCGCTATGGACGGGTATGGCTCGCCGTGCTGATCTATTTCATCTACTCCAATCTGATCTCGGCAGGGCAGTCCTGGCTCGGCCATGGAACGGTTCCGCAGGAGCTGGGTCTGTGGTGGGTGCATGCGGTCCTGATCCTTCTGGTGCTGCTGGTGCTCGGACTGCCGCGCGTCATCGCCCGTCTGCGCTATAAAGGCGCGTGATGCAGCTGCTCGACCGCTATCTGATACGCAATACCTTAAGCGCGGTGGCGCTTGTTATGAGCGTGCTCATGGTGCTGGCCGCCCTATTCCTGTTCATCCAGCAGCAGGACGACATCGGCGTGGGTGGTTACTCGACGCTGGATGCGTTCTGGTATGTGCTGCTCAACCTGCCACAGCAGCTCTATGACTTCATGCCCGTGGGCGCGCTCATCGGCTCGCTGCTGGGGCTCGGGGCGCTGGCGCGCGGCAGCGAGGTGACCGTGATGCGTGCCACGGGCCTCTCGCCCTGGCGGATCGCGGGAGCCGCGGCAATGGCGGGACTGCTGCTGATCGTGCTCGAGCTCGTAACGGGTGAGTTTCTGGCATCGCCGCTGCAGCAGGTGGCGAGACAGGAGAAGGCTTTCAGTAAGTTCGCCGATGTGAGCTTCGGCGGCGGGGGCGGTGCCTGGGTGCGCGATGGCGATCTGATTCTCAATGTCGCGCGCCAATCCGGCGCCAATCAATTCGGCGGCATGAAGGTCTTCGAGCTGTCGGCGGATCACCGGCTGCTGGCCATCGGGCAGGCCGGTCGTGCCACCGGCAGCTCCGACGGCACGTGGCGTCTGCAGAATTACAGCGAATCGCGTTTCACGCCCGATCGCGTGCTGGCGAGCTTAGGCAGCGAGCGGCGCATGGAGTCCAAGGTCAGTGCCAGTTTTCTCGGGCTCGCGGTGTCGCGGCCCAATGATCTCGAGCTCACGACGCTTTGGCAGCTGATAGGCTATTCCCGCGGCAACGATCTCGATGCGGCACCCTATCTGTTCGCCTTCTGGTCGCGGATTGCCCGCACGGTCGCCATCCTGTTCGCGGTGATCCTGGCGGTGCCCTTCATACTGGGCTCGCTGCGCTCCTCAGGAAGCGGGGCGCGCACGCTTCTCGGGATGCTGCTGGGGCTTGGATTTTTCCTGCTGCAGAGTTTGATCGAAAGTGGCACCTTTGCGTTTGGCCTCAATCCGGTGCTGCTAGCATGGCTGCCCACCGCGTTGCTGGCGGCGGTGGCGGTGGGCTTGCTGGCGAGAGCGCGCTAGGTCTTATTTGTCCTTCGGTTTCTTGCCCTTGTCGTTATCTTTGTTTTTGTCCTTACCCTTATCCTTGGTGGGCAGCGTCTCGAGCAGGTCTTCCAGGGGCTTGAACATGCCGTCGAATTTCCACGTGGAGATCTCGAACTGCAGGCCCGCAGCGCGGGCGTTGAGCTTCTGAGCCTCCTCCTGCGTCGCCTTCTGGGTCGAGGAGGCGGTGAGGGTGATATAGGCTTTCTCGATCTTCGGATCCTCCTTCTTCAATCCCGGCGTACTTTCCTTGCGTCCCCTCACCTCCACGGTGACGCCGTCGAAGGTCTTGTAGGTGGCCTGGGTCAGCTCCACCGTCGTATTGGCGAGCGGAGCCGGCGGCACATCGGGATTTTTCTGCACATCGTCCAGCGACAGGCCCTCGAGGCCGTTCGCCAGTGCATTGCCGGAGCTGTCGTTGGCGAGCTTGCGCTTCGGCGGGATATTGGAGACGGCGAAGTTCTGCGTTTCCTTCTTATCGCGCGACACGCTGTAGGCGGGACCTTTGGCGGGCTGCACCGCCACGCTCTGAATGCGCGCCTCGGGAATATCCGCGATGGCCTTATCCAGCCAGCGCTGCGGCTCGACGTCGGCTTCGAGCCGCGGACTGGCCAGAAAGCTCTGTTTGGCGCCCACGATGCGCACATAGCCTTCCTTGTAGCCGCCGCTCTTGCCGTCGATCACGCTCCAGGTCTTCCCCGGCGTGATGAGATCGATGCGGGTAGCCGTCATCGGCTCGGTGAAGTCGTATTGATTGGCTTTCGGCGGTTTTACCGAAATCGGTGCATCCGGATTGGGCGCCGGGACATCTTCCACATTGAGGGCGGAGTACAGCTGCGTGTTGCTGGTCTTCTCCTCCTTGATCTGCAGCGAGGCGACATCGACCAGGAGCTTGCGCACCTTGGCGCCATCCGCGACGAAATGGCGCTCGTGCACCATCCAGTCGGTGCCGTTTCTCTTGAGGGTGGTATGGGTGCCATCCGCCTTGGCGAGGCGGATCTCGCTCACCTGGTCGAGCACGGGCTTGATATCGGGCAGCAGCGGTGTGCCGGCCGTGATATCTCGGGGAAGGTGCCGCTGCGAGGAGATCCAGATGGCGCTGGCGATCACCACCAGCGCGGTGATGAGCAGGACGATGACACGGCGCGAGCTCATGAGCGGCCTCCGGCGGCATCCGCCGCCGCACGCTTTTGCCGGCGCCACACGGTGAAGCCCCAGGCCAGCAGCGCAAAGAGAAGCGGCATCAGCAGGATATCGATGAATTTGAGCTCGGTCCCTAAGCCCTTGATGTCCTGATCGAGGCCCAGCCGCACCGCGCGCAGCTCCTTCCTGATGCGGATCTTCTCCTGCTGGAAGCGATCGAGCTCGCGCTCCTGCTCCGCAGTCAGGATGAGGGAGGCATTCTTGTCGGTACGCTTGGCCTGCAGCTGCGTGAGCTTCTTGTCCGTCTCATCGAGCTGGGTCTGCAGCTCCTGTTCCTTGGCGCGGAAGCGCGATTCGGCGTTGGCGCGCAGCTTATCGACCACGACGAAGGGACGGCGGAAGGTGGCCCGGCCGCGCACGCTGATCAGGTCCTCGTTACCCGAGAGATTGTCGATAGCGTTGAAAAGGAAGTCGCCGTTGTTGGCGAAGGCCTGTGTCACGCTCTGGCCGAAGAAATTCTGCACCCGCACCCACAGGAAGTCCGTGAGGATGTCGCTGTCCGCCACGACGATGAGGTTGAGGGGCTGCAGGGACTCGGTCAGCGGTCGCTGGCCTTCTGGCAGCGTCACGCCGGTGGGGGTGCCTCCCGGGAACGCGGTTCTGACCTTGCCGGTGAAGCGGGCGGCGATGGTGTAGCGCTGGCCCGTGGGGTTGAAGCCATCGAGCAGGCTCGAGGGATCGAACATCATGCTACTGAAGCGCTCCTTAGGGATCGGCGCCGCACTGGTGCTGGTTTGCAGCAGCGGCTCGAACCTCATGTTGCTGCCCTTGCGAAGGCTCACCGAACCGGTCGTCGCGACATTGATGTTCGACAAGCCCGCGGTCACCACGTCCTTTTTATCGAAATCGGCCTCGGTGAGGCCCAGGATACCCAGGTGTCGCACCGGCGCCGCGCCTGCCTGCATGCCCACCTGCATGGCGAGCTCGGAGTCGCCGATCACCTTGCTGCTGTCGAAGTCGACGCCCCAGGCTTCGAGCAGTTTCTCGAGGTGCGAGGACTTGTCCATCCCGCTCGGATCCATCATCTGACCCTGGGCCATGAACTGCTGCTGGCTCCTGGCAGCCGGGTCCTGCTCGGCGACGGGATCGACGAAGGTGACGATGTGTCCGCCGCGCAGCGCGAACTGGTCTATGGCGAACTGGGCCGGCAGCGGCAGGTCCTTGGGGTGGATGAGCACCAGCACCGTAACGTCCTTGAGATCCTTGTCGCTCAGCGTGGCCGGCGTCAGGGTCCGCACATCGAACTGCTGCTGCGCCTGGGTGAACACCGTCGCCGGACGACCCTCCTCGCCCGACTGGGGATTGTAGACCGGCGTCATGGGGATGCCGGAGAGCCAGCCCACCACGGGTTTCTTGGGATTGGCGAGCTGGTAGATGAGCTTCACCACATCGTATTCGAGGAATTCCTCTTTCTGCGGATCGAAGAACTCGATGCTGGCGCGGCCGTCCGTGGAGTTGGTGCCGGCCAGGCCGAAATAGATGGGCGCGCCGCCCGCGCTGCCCGTGGAGATGGCGCGCACGCCGAGCTCCGAGGCGCGATCCTCATCCTCGGAGAAGGGCTCGGGGTCGATGATGGAAAGGCGCAGCTTGCCGTTGGATCGCGCCGCCAGCTCCTGCAGGAACTCCCGCACGCGCGTGCCATAGGTCTTCAGCGGGTTGAACTGCGAGGCCGCCTTCTCGCTGTAGAAGAAATACAGCGTGATCGGCTCCTTGAGATTCTTGAGTATCCGGGTGGTGCCGGGCGCTGTGGTGTACAGCTTGTTCTCGGTGAGATCCAGCCGCCAGCCGGTGAGCCAGTGGCTTGCCAGAATGGTGATCCCGATGAAGATCAGGGCCAGTGCGAGCAGCGTGCCGCCGCCCAGGGTGGAGCGTTTGGTCAGCATCATTGAGCCTTGCGAACTTCGAGCGTGACGCTCGTGGCGATCAGGAAGAAGACAATCAGCATGGCGAAATACAGCAGGTCCCGCAGGTCGATCACGCCCTTGGAGATGGACTCGAAGTGCGTGAGAAAGGAGAGGGAGGCGATGGCGGCCACGACCGATTGCGGTGCCCAGCCGCGGAAGAGATCGAGCACCAGCGGAAAGCCGGTGAGCAGCACCAGGAAGCACACCACAGCGGTCAGAATGAAAGCGATCACCTGGTTGCGCGTCAGCGCCGACATGCACGAGCCGATGGCGAGAAAGCCGCCCGCCATGAGAAAGCTGCCCACATAGGCGGCGAGGATGGCGCCGTTGTCCGGGTTGCCGAGATAGGCGACGGTGATCCACAGCGGAAAGGTGAAGGCGAGCGCCAGGCCTGCGAACAGCCACGCCGCCAGGAATTTGCCGAGCACCGCATCCCACAGCGTGATGGGCTGTGTCATGAGGAGCTCAATGCTGCCGCTCTTTCTCTCCTCGGCCCACAGGCGCATCGAGATGGCCGGGATCAGGAAGAGGTACAGCCACGGGTGGAAGGTGAAGAACGGATCGAGGTCCGCCTGGCCACGCTCGTACAGATTGCCCATGTAGAAGGTGAATACCCCCGTCAACATGAGGAAGATGACGATGAACACATAGGCCACGGGCGTCGCGAAATAACTCGCGAGCTCGCGCCGCATGACGATGCCGACGTTACTCATGAGAACCCCGTCAAACTGTAATGGTGCGGAAGACGTCGTCTAGCCGCCCGGACTCGTGCCGGGTTTTCAGGCCCTGCGGCGTGTCGTCGGCCACCACGCGGCCTTTGGCGATGATGATGGCGCGCGTGCACACCGCGTCCACCTCTTCGAGAATGTGCGTGGAGATCACGATGATCTTGTCCTTGCCGATGGCGTTGATCAGGCCCCTTACCTCGTGCTTCTGGTTGGGATCGAGCCCGTCGGTGGGCTCATCGAGAATCATCACGGGCGGATCGTGAATGACGGCCTGCGCGAGGCCTACGCGGCGGCGGAACCCCTTGGACAGCGTCTCGATGGTCTGCTCCAGCACCCCCTGCAGCTGCAGATGCTGGATCACATAGTCCATGCGCTCCTTGCGGCGTGCGCCTTGCAGCTGGCGCAGGTCCGCCACGAAGTGCAGGAAGTTGCGGACCGTCATCTCCCCGTAGAGGGGGGCACCTTCCGGCAGGTAGCCGAGGCAGCGCTTGGCGGCCAGCGCATCGGTCTCGACATCATGCCCGCAGATGCTGGCCTTGCCGCCCGTCGGGGCGATGAAGCCTGCGAGCATGCGCATAGTGGTGGTTTTGCCGGCCCCGTTGGGCCCTAAGAACCCGAGCACTTCGCCCGGTTTGACCTCGAAGCTGACGTCGTCGACGGCGGTCAGGGTATTGTAGCGTTTGCTCAGGTGCTCGGTTCTAATCATGCGCTGCAGCTCGTCCCCGGTTTGGCCCTTCTAGAGGGACCTGGCGTTAAAAAGTTCCCTATTGTGAACTAGAAGCGCCCGCGATGGGCAGCCCCCCGAAGCCGCCACCACCCGATGGTGAGCGCCGCGCCCAGCATGCCGCCCAGGTGCGCGAAGTGCGCCACGCCGGGCTCGATATTAGTGACGCCGAATACCAGCTCGGCGGCTCCGTACAACGTGACGAACAGCCACGCCGGCATGGGCAGGATGCCGTAGATCGCCACGCGCTGCTGCGGGAAAAAGAGGGCGAAGGCCAGCAGTATGCCGAAAATGGCTCCGGAGGCTCCCAGAGTGGGGTACTGCGAGCCGGTCATGGTGGTGACGGCAAGCTGTGCCAGCGCAGCGGTCAAGACACATACGAAATAAAAGGTCAGGAAGCGCCGCGGACCCCAGAGATTCTCGAGCTGGGGGCCGAATATCAAGAGGGCGAACATGTTGAAGAAGATGTGGGCCAGGGTCCCCGTATCGTGCAGGAAGGCGTAAGTGACGAGCTGCCAGGGCTGAAACAATGGCGTGGCGGGTGGCCACAGCGCAAAGTGGCCGATAAAGTCGTCCCCGCCCTGCAGCTCCAGGAAGTAGACGAGGATGTTGGCAACGATCAGGGCCAGCGTGGCCGGCGGTGGCTTGGCGAACATGGCGGTAGTGTAGCCGGTCGCTGGGGTATCCTTGACACTATGAACGATGCCTTCATCTGCGATGCGGTCCGCACCCCCATTGGCCGCTATGGCGGCGCGCTCTCGAGCGTGCGGGCGGACGATCTGGCGGCCTTGCCGCTCAAGGCGTTGATGGTGCGCAACGCCTCGGTGGACCCGGCGGCCATCGAAGAGGTGGTGCTGGGCTGCGCCAATCAGGCGGGCGAGGACAACCGCAACGTAGCGCGCATGGCGGTGCTGCTGGCCGGATTGCCGGTGACGGTGCCGGGCAGCACGATCAACCGGCTGTGCGCTTCCGGGCTCGACGCCGTGGCCATCGCCAGCCGAGCGATCAAGGCCGGGGAGATGCAGCTTGCGGTGGCGGGCGGGGTCGAGTCGATGTCGCGGGCGCCGTTCGTGGTGGGTAAGGCTACTGAGGCCTTCTCCCGCCAGACGGAGATGTTCGACACCACCATTGGCTGGCGCTTCGTCAACCCGCTGATCGAGAAGCAATACGGCATCGACTCGATGCCGCAGACCGGTGAGAACGTCGCGGCGCAGTTCTCGGTGAGCCGCGAGGAGCAGGATAAATTTGCGCTGCGCAGCCAGCAGCGTGTGGCGGCCGCCTATGCGCGCGGGTTTTTCGAGTCGGAGCTGATTCCGGTTGAGATCGCGCAGCGCAAGGGTCCACCGGTTATCGTCAAGAAAGACGAGCATCCGCGTGAGACCACCCTCGAGCAGCTGGCGAAGCTTGCGACGCCGTTTCGGGTCAATGGTACGGTGACAGCGGGCAATGCCTCGGGCGTCAACGACGGGTCCTGCGCCCTGCTCGTGGCGTCGGAACGGGCGGCGAAGCAGTTCGGGCTCAAACCCCGCGCGCGCATCGTGGCTGCCGCTGCCATGGGCGTCGAGCCGCGCATCATGGGCATGGGTCCGGTGACGGCGGTGCGCAAGGTGCTTGAAATCGCGGGACTCAAACTTGAGCAAATGGACGTGATCGAGCTCAACGAGGCGTTTGCGTCGCAGGCGCTGGCGGTGCTACGTGAGCTTGGGTTGCCGGACGATGCCGCCCGTGTGAATCCCAACGGTGGCGCCATTGCCCTTGGACATCCGCTCGGCATGTCGGGCGCGCGCCTGGCTACCACCGCCACCTATCAGCTGGCCGCCACGGGCGGCCGGTATGCGCTGTGCACCATGTGCATCGGGGTGGGGCAGGGCGTGGCGGTGATTCTGGAACGGGTCTAGGTGCCCATTTTCTCCAGCAGCCCCGCCATGTCATCGGCGTGCTCTTCCTCCACCGCGAGAATGCCCTCGAGCATGCGCTTGGTGGTGGTGTCGCGATCGCCGATGTAGTTGATCATCTCCCGGTAGCTGTCGATGGCAATGCGCTCGGCCACCAGATCCTCCTTGACCATGTCGATGAGGTTCTTGCCTTCGACATACTCGGCATGGCTTCTGCCCGACAATCCATCCGGATTGAAGTTAGGCTCGCCATTCAACTGCACGATGCGTGCGGCGATCTGATCGGCATGTCCCTGCTCCTCATTCGCATGCTGCAGGAATTCCTCCGCCACCGAATCGGCGGCAATGCCGGCGGCCATGAAGTAGTGCCGCCGGTAGCGCAGCACGCAGACGATCTCAGTGGCGAGCGCTTCATTGAGCAGCTTGAGCACCGTCGCCAGGTCCCCCTGGTAGCTCTCCGTGACGGCACCTTGCTCGATGTGCCGGCGCGCGCGCTCGCGCAGGGTCTTGATGTCCGATAAAAACGATCCAGTCTGTGCAGGCGTGTTCATGGTGTGCGACTCCAGGCGCTCGATTACGGGTATTATTGCGCCATGCCCCCCCTAGCAACAAACGCGCCCGGCCGAGCGCTTATCTGCGGCTCGCTCGCCTACGACACCATCATGGTGTTCCCGGACCGGTTCAAGGCGCACATCCTGCCCGACAAGATTCACATGCTGAATGTGTCCTTCCTCGTGCCGCAGATGCGGCGGGAGTTCGGCGGCTGCGCGGGAAATATCGCCTATAACTTGAGGTTGTTGGGCGATACCGGCTATCCCATGGCCACCGTTGGACGGGATTTCACGCCCTATGCCGACTGGATGCTCAAGAATGGGGTGCCGCAGGACTATGTGAAGGTCATCGAGGCCGAGCACACGGCGCAGTGCTTCATCACCACCGACCTGGACGACAACCAGATCACGGCCTTTCACCCCGGCGCCATGCAGCATTCCCATGCCAACGCCGTGTCGGCGGCGAAGGACATCGCCATCGGCATCGTGGCCCCCGACGGCCGCGAGGGCATGATCGCGCACGCGGCGCAGTTCGCCGCCGCCGACATTCCCTTCATTTTCGATCCCGGCCAGGGCTTGCCCCTGTTCGGTGCCGCCGAGCTCGACCGTTTCGTCGCCCAAGCGAGCTGGATGGCGGTCAACGAGTACGAATGGCACCTCATCCAGCAGAAAACCGGCTGGTCACCGCGGGATGTCGCCGCACGGGTACAGGCACTTATTGTTACCCGGGGTGCAGACGGGTCCGTCATCCATACGAAACAGGGAGAGATCGCCATTCCCTGCGCGCCTCCTAAGGCCGTGGTGGACCCCACCGGCTGCGGTGACGCTTACCGGGCCGGATTACTGCACGGATTGCTCCATGGACTGGACTGGGAAACCACCGGACGGGTAGCCTCTCTCATGGGCGCCATCAAGATCGAAACCCGTGGCACGCAGAATCACCGTTTCACGCGGGAGGAGTTCGAGGCGCGTTTACGGGCCAGCTTTTAATCACGACAGGATGATTCATGTCTAGCAGCTATCTCTTTACCTCGGAGTCGGTGTCGGAAGGCCATCCGGACAAGGTCGCGGACCAGATCTCGGATGCCGTGCTGGATGCGATGCTGGCGCAGGACCCGCGCGCGCGCGTGGCCTGCGAGACACTGGTCAAGACCGGCGTGGCCATTGTCGCCGGAGAGGTGACCACCACGGCCTGGGTGGATATTGAGGCGCTGGTGCGCAAGACCGTGCTCGATATCGGTTACAACTCCTCTGAGATGGGCTTCGACGGCGCGAGCTGCGGTGTGATCAACATCATCGGCAAGCAGTCGCCCGATATCGCGCAGGGCGTGGATCGCAAAGACGAGCGCAAGCAGGGTGCCGGAGATCAGGGCCTGATGTTCGGCTATGCGACCAACGAGACCGATGTGCTGATGCCGGCGCCGATCACGCTGGCGCACCGGCTGGTGAAAAAGCAGGCCGAGGTGCGCAAGAAGGGCAAGTTGCCGTGGCTGCGCCCGGATGCCAAGAGCCAGGTCACCCTGCGCTATGAGAACGACAAGCCGGTGGGGCTCGAGGCCGTGGTGCTATCCACGCAGCACAGCGATGAGGTGTCGACCAAGACGCTGCGCGAGGCCGTCACCGAGGAGATTCTCAAGCCGGTGCTGCCGGCCAAGTGGATCGACAAGCGCACCAAGTACCACATCAATCCCACCGGACGGTTCGTCATCGGCGGCCCCGTCGGGGATTGCGGCCTGACCGGCCGCAAGATCATCGTCGATACCTACGGCGGCTTTGCCCGCCACGGCGGCGGGGCGTTCTCGGGCAAGGATCCCTCCAAGGTGGATCGTTCGGCAGCCTATGCGGCCCGCTACGTCGCCAAGAACATTGTCGCCGCCGGCCTTGCAGAGCGCTGCGAGGTGCAGGTGTCCTACGCCATTGGGGTGGCCGAGCCCACCTCCATCATGGTCGAGAGCTTTGGCACCAGCCGCCTGTCGCGCGAGCAGCTGACCGCGCTGGTGCGCAAGCACTTCGATCTGACTCCCTATGGGCTGCGCGAGATGCTCGACCTGGTGCGGCCGATCTATCAGGCGACCGCCGCGTATGGGCATTTCGGGCGCACCGAGAAGGAGTTCAGCTGGGAGCGCACCGACAAGGCGGCCGAGCTGGCCGGCGAGGCCAAGGGAGCCAAACGCGCCGCCTGAGATTTGAATCCGCCGCGTTCCGCGGCAACTCCGCGCCTGAGGAGCGCTGCGACAGACATTCTAGGTCTGCCAGGCTCAGGCCGCGGAGCGGCATTCGAACCGCGCTCGCAACCGAGTCGGCAAAAGTCACGCCTTTTGCCGGCGGGCTGAAAGGGCCGCAAGGCCACTTTCAGCAAACTAAACAGTTGTTGGAGCTCTATGAACGCCAATCTCAAAACCGTCGCTTCGGGCGATTTCAAGGTCGCCGATCTTGCCCTCGCCGACTGGGGCCGCAAGGAGATGACCATTGCCGAGGGCGAGATGCCCGGGCTCATGGCCATCCGCAAGGAATTCGCGAAGTCGCAGCCGCTCAAGGGCGCGCGCGTCACCGGCTCCCTGCACATGACCATTCAGACCGCGGTGCTGATCGAGACCCTGCAGGCGCTCGGCGCGCAGGTGCGCTGGGCCTCCTGCAACATCTTCTCGACGCAGGACCATGCCGCGGCGGCTATCGCCGCCACGGGCACGCCGGTGTTCGCTTGGAAGGGCGAGTCGCTCGAGGATTACTGGGACTATACCCACCGGATCTTCGAGTGGACCGACGGAGGCTACTCCAACATGATCCTCGATGACGGCGGCGATGCCACGTTGCTGCTGCACCTGGGCGCCAGGGCGGAGACGGATGCCTCCGTCATCGCCAAGCCGACTTCGGAGGAGGAGACCTTCCTCTTCGCCTCCATCAAGGAGAAGCTGGCCAAGGACCCGAAGTGGTATTCCGTGCGTCTCAAGGCCGTCAAGGGCGTGACCGAAGAGACCACCACCGGCGTCAAGCGTCTTTATCAAATGGCGAAGGAGGGCAAGCTCGCCTTTCCGGCCATCAATGTCAACGACTCGGTGACCAAGAGCAAGTTCGACAATCTTTACGGCTGCCGTGAGTCGCTGGTCGATGCCATCAAGCGCGCCACGGACGTGATGATCGCGGGTAAGATCGCCGTGGTCGCAGGCTACGGCGATGTGGGCAAGGGCTCGGCGCAGGCGCTACGTGCCCTGTCGGCGCAGGTGTGGGTGACCGAGGTCGATCCCATCTGCGCGCTGCAGGCGGCGATGGAAGGCTACCGGGTGGTGACCATGGAGTATGCCGCCGACAAGGGCGACATCTTCGTCACGGCCACCGGCAACTATCATGTGATCACGCACGATCACCTGAAAGCCATGAAACACAATGCCATCGTGTGCAACATCGGCCACTTCGACAATGAGATCGATGTCGCCTCCCTGAAGCAGTACAAATGGGAGAACATCAAGCCGCAGGTGGACCACATCGTGTTCCCGGACGGCAAGCGCATCATCCTGCTGGCGCAAGGGCGGCTGGTGAACTTAGGGTGCGGCACGGGACATCCGAGCTATGTGATGAGCTCTTCGTTTGCCAACCAGGTGATCGCGCAGATCGAGCTCTTCACACACACGGCGAAATACCCCGTGGGCGTGTACGTTCTCCCGAAGCACCTGGATGAGAAAGTGGCGCGGCTGCAGCTCGCCACGCTCAATGTGCAGCTGTCGACGCTGCGAGACGATCAGGCCCGTTACATCGGCGTCGACAAGCAGGGGCCGTTCAAGCCCGATCACTACCGGTATTGACCGGGGTGGTCCTACTCGACGGCAAGAGCGTCGCCGCAAAAGAACGCCGGAAAGCCGCCGAACGCGCCCGTGACTTCGCGAGTCGTCACGGGCGCGCGCCGGGTCTTGCCGTGGTCAAAGTCGGCGATGATCCCGCCTCGGCGGTCTATGTGCGCAACAAGCGCAAGGCCTGCGAGGATGCGGGCATATTGTCTTTTGCGCACGACCTGCCTGCGGGTACTAGCGAGACCGAATTGCTGGCACTCATCGAGCAGTTGAATCGCGACGAGCGCGTCGATGGGATTCTGGTGCAGCTGCCCTTGCCCAAGGGCATCGATGCGAACCGCATCATGGATGCGATCGATCCTGCCAAGGACGTGGATGGGTTTCATCCGGCCAATACCGGATTGCTGACGCAGAAGCGCCCGGGGCTGCGGCCCTGCACGCCGCTGGGGGTGATCCGGCTGGCGGAGGAATATGGAATTCAATTGGCGGGGCTGCGCGCGGTGGTCGTCGGGGCCTCGAACATCGTCGGCCGCCCGATGGCGCTCGAGCTGCTGCTGGCGCGGGCCACGGTGACCGTTTGTCACACCGGAACGCGCGATCTCAAAGCCGAGGTCGAGCGCGCCGAGCTGGTGGTGGCCGCGGTGGGCAAGGCGGGGTTCATTCCGGGGGAATGGATTCGTGAGGGGGCGGCGGTGTTCGATGTGGGGATCAACCGGCTTGCTTCGGGTCGGCTTACGGGGGATGTGGAATTTGAGGCCGCCGCGCAGCGTGCCGGGTGGATCACGCCGGTGCCGGGCGGGCTGGGGCCGATGACCATTGCCATGCTGCTGGCGAACACGGTCCAGGCGGCTAGCCAGCGCTGAGCGCGGCCGGACGAGAATTTCCTCAACCGTTCTTTGTGCGATAATGTAGGCTATGGTATTCGATTGTGGCAGCGCCATCCCATGGTAAGCGAGAGAAAATCTCCGGCAAAGAAACGTCCTCCGCTTGCGGAAGTCTTGCTCTATGCGACTAATGATGGGCAGACACGATTGGAAGTACAGTTACGGGGTGAAACCGTTTGGCTGACTCAGTCGCAGCTGGCTGATCTGTTCCAGACGACGCCTCAAAATATCACGCTTCATCTTGCCGCGATATATCGGGAGGGGGAGCTTGATCAGGCCGCAACTTGTAAGGATTACTTACAAGTTCGCCGGGAAGGGGCGCGAGAGGTTAAGCGTCATCTCAAGCACTATAACCTCGATGCCATCATTTCTGTCGGCTATCGCGTCCAGTCTCGCCGCGGCACCCAGTTCCGTATCTGGGCGACTGAGCGTTTGCGGGAGTACCTCGTTAAGGGTTTTACTCTCGACGACGACCGCCTCAAGCGCGCGGGTGGCGGCAGCTATTTTGAGGAGCTGCTTGCTCGCATCCGCGACATCCGCAGCAGCGAGAAGGTGTTCTGGCGCAAGGTTCTCGATATCTATGCCACCAGTATCGACTATGACCCGAGCGCCGAGGCTTCTCAGCGTTTCTTCGCCACGGTGCAGAACAAAATGCACTGGGCGGCCCATGGGCATACTGCGGCTGAGATCGTTCACGCCCGCGCGGACGGCCGGCAACCGCACATGGGCATGACGAACTGGGTGGGCGAGAAGCCGCGCAGGGAGGAGGCGGGGATTGCCAAGAATTACCTGGCGGCTGATGAGATCGAGGTTTTGAACCGCATCGTCACCGCCTATCTCGAATTCGCCGAAGTTCAGGCGCTGAATCGCAAGCCTATGTACATGCGCGACTGGATCGGCAAGCTCGATGACTTTCTGCGCCTTGGGGATCGCGCTATCCTCAGCCACGCCGGGAAAATCTCGCACGAGGAGGCGCTGAGAAAGGCTGAGACGGAGTTCGAGAAATTTCGTCTCACACAGCTCAATGAGGTCTCGCGCGTGGAGCGGGATTTCGAAAAGGCGGTTAAGAAGCTGCCGTTGCCTGTCAGACAGGCTGCACCGCGCAAGAAAAAGTAGACGTCATGACGAAGCACCATGTAATTGTGTTTTCCCGAGCCGTGGTACGCGCGGCGCAGCTCCTGGAGCTATCCCAGTCCGAGCTGGCGGACATCCTCGGTATCAGCGCAGCCACCGCCTCCAGGATTGCCGACGACCGGAGAGTCCTCAAGCCAGGCTCCAAGCCCTGGCAACTGGCGGTTTTATTCATACGGATGTTTCGCTCCCTCGGGGCCATGGTCGCTTCGGACGATGTTGCCGCCCGCGTCTGGCTGCGCGGTCCCAACGTGGCCCTCGCCGGCGTGCCATTGAAATTGATCCGCGGGCCCGGTGGTCTGGTGCGCACGATTAACTATTTGGATGCGGTGCGCACAAATCACTAAATCTATCCGCAGGGCCTAAGGCAGCGCGAAACCGTTGATATCCACCGAGCGCGTGAAATGCCCGCGCGCCGCATAAAACTCGATCAGCAGGTAGGAGCGGACGAGTTCGGAGGTGTTCACGGTGTGGTGAGCCACCAGATACTCATCCGGAATCGGAATGCGCAGACCATAGAGGCTCGCCACGGTTGCAAACGGCGGCAGGTAGGGCCGATAGTCCGGCGAGCAGCCTGACTTCGCCGGCGCATGCCGGCCGTCCGGGGCGTAAAGCGTCGCGCGGTAGCAAAAAGGCACCAGCCCCAGCTGCTTGCAGCGCAGGAGGATGGTGGCCTCGGCCTGGTTCAGGCGCGTTGCGCACAGGCCCGCCTCGGGAATGCGGGCCCGGCCGTTAAGTGCAGCCATCCGGTAAGTGGCGCTGCGAGCGGCCAGGGTTATGGAGTAATCGATCCGCAGCCGTTCCTGTCCGTTGAGACTTCTGGCGAGCGCGGTGGGCAGATACATTGTTTGATGCGCCAGATACGCATCTGAGGCTTGTCCCACTGCGTCGGAGTCAGGTGCGGATGGTGGGCTCGCGAGCACTTCTAAGGTGCGGTCCCCGCGGTCGAAAAGATGCAGCTGCGAGCGATCGAAAAGCAGTAGTCCGCCGTCCGGCACATGATCGATGCGCAGCGGCAAATCCACGGCAATGGGAATCTCATTGGAACGTCCGCGGCGGTGCAGATACTGCGTCGCACCCTGAAGATCGCCGCGCATCAAAGCTCGTGTCGCCTGGGTGACGTTGACAGAATTGCTTTTTACCGACTCAGCGTCGCTTCTGTGCGCCTGTGCATCGAACGCGATCGCCACCGGGATGGGTGCGGCGCCTTTGCGCAGCGCGCTTTGCAAGGAAAATGCGGTGTCCCAGGGCAGCTGCAGCAGCGCGAATGCCGCGGCGCCGACGGCCAGTATGACGAGGCTCAGCCGCGTCATTCGCCAGCGGTACTGCAGGACGATGACGACTAATGCGCCGGCAAGCACTCCGATATGCTGCAGCAGATGCTGCAGCCACTCGACGCCGGTTCCGCAGGTCGGACAATGATCGGGCCCCGATAAAAACCCGCCGATCAACATGCAGCCGGCATAGACGATGGTCAGTGCCGCGCCGAGCGTGATGAACTCGGTCATGTTGCGTGTGGCGGCGGCGAGCGCCAGGAGCGGCACAATGAGACACACGAGCACATAGAGCTCTTTGAAGAGCACATGCTGCAGCGACGCCGGCGATGAGAAGCCGAGCAGGTGCGCATGCAGCAGATCGAGGGCGAGCATGGGCAGGCTGACCGTCGCCAGAATGAACAGCAGTTTGGCGGCCAGCAGGACGCGGCGCTTGAGCGGCCGGATCAGCCAATCCTGATCGACTCCTGGAAGGGGATCCTGGTGAACGACGGCGGCTACGAGGGCGGTAATGGCGGCGAACCAGGCGAGCGTCAGCGGCCTGAGCAAGGCGCTCGCCGCGAGGTCCTCGCTGAAGAAACCAGCGCGGTAGATGGCCCATGTCAGGCCGATCTGAATGGCGATCTGCAGGGTCACGAGCGGCCACAGCAGGTTCCAGTCTTTCCTGAAAATAGGCCGGATCATCGCTTGAGGGCCGTCCTCGCCATGGCAATGAAGACGGCGCGCAGTGAGGCATGTCCTGCCGCATCGATCGAGGGCGGTGGCTGCAAGCTGCGCGCGTGCTCCTGAAGCTGCGCCACCGAGCCCTGGAACAGCAATCGTCCCTCGTGCAAAAAGGCGACATGAGTGGCAAGCCGCTCAACTTCGTCAAGCTCGTGCGAGGAGATGAGGATGGTCATGGCGGGATCGCGGCCGATGAAACTGCCGATGATCTCATCACGGGCCAGGGCATCGAGTCCGCTCAGGGGCTCATCGAGAATGAGCAGCTCGGGCCTGAACGGCAGGGCCGCCGCCAGCGCCAGCTTCAGGCGCATGCCATGGGATAGCGCGCCGATTCGGCGAGCCGGCGGAAGGCGGAAGCTGGCACGCAGCTCCTGCTCCAGGGACTGGTCCCAGCGGGGATAGCAGGGCCGCAGATAATCGAAGAATTGCGCCACCCGCAGGCGCGCCGGCAGTGCCTGGTTCTCCGATACATAGCCGATGCGCGACAGAATGCCGGGACCGATGTCGCGGGAATCGACTCCCAGAAGCGAAGCGGTGCCGGCGCTGGCCGGTAGTATGTTCAATAGTAGCTTGATGGTCGTGGTCTTGCCGGCGCCGCTTGCGCCCATGAGGGCGTAGACGCTGCCTTCCGGTACCGAGATGCTGAGGCCGTGCAAGGCGCCGAAGGGCCCATAGGCCTTGGACAGGTTGTGAGTCTCGAGGATGGCCGGCATGAATGATCAGCTTCTCACAGCATAACCCCGTCAATGAAGCCGATGACGGATTTTTGGGACCGGCTGTCACTCGCTGGCGACAACTTCACCTCGCCACTTACGGCCAAGCTGAAGAAATTCCTTGCGCCGCAGCAGGCATCTGCTATTTTCGCGGCGGTCGAGAATAGAACGAAGCTGATTTTCGGGGTTTAAGTCGCTAAGGGGCCTGTGTGTATCCGGGCTCCCCTGATCTCTTTTCGGAGCCATCCTGATGGATGCACAGCCTCGGGAGCGCCGCCGCAGCGCGCGCACCAACGGAAACGGCCACCCGGCTATCGACGAGCCGAAGGTCGATCTGAAGAAATTACTGCGCGCGCTTCAGGCCGTGCGCGACGGCGACTTCTCGGTGCGGCTGCCCAGCGACCAGACCGGTCTTGCCGGCAAGGTGGCCGACACCTTCAACGAGATCGTCATTTCCAACCAGCGCGTGGCGCGCGAGCTCGAGCGCGCCGGCCAGATTGTCGGCAAGGAGGGCAAGACCCGCCACCGCGTCTCGAGCGACCGCCGTCCCGGGGCCTGGGGCGGCATGGAAGCCTCGGTCAATACCCTCATCGATGATCTCCTGTGGCCGACCACCGAGGTGACGCGCACCATCGCCGCCGTGGCCAAGGGCGACCTGTCGCAGACCATGCGGCTGGAGGTGGACGGACGGCCCTTGAAGGGCGAGTTCCTGCGTTCCGCCACCATCGTCAACACCATGATCCAGCAGATGAGCGCCTTCACCTCCGAGGTGACGCGCGTGGCGCGCGAGGTGGGCACCGACGGCAAGCTCGGCGGGCAGGCCGTGGTGCCGGGCGCGGTAGGGACCTGGAAAGACCTGACCGATAACGTGAATTCCATGGCCGGCAACCTCACCGGCCAGGTGCGCAATATCGCCGAGGTGGCCACCGCCATCGCCAGCGGCGACTTATCGCGCAAGATCACGGTGGACGTGCGCGGTGAGATCCTGCAGCTGAAGGAGGCCATCAACACGATGGTGGATCAGCTGCGCTCGTTTGCCTCGGAAGTGACGCGCGTGGCGCGCGAGGTGGGCACCGAGGGCAAGCTCGGCGGACAGGCCGTGGTGCCGGGTGTTGCCGGCACGTGGAAGGATCTCACCGACAACGTCAACTCCATGGCCAGCAACCTCACCGGCCAGGTGCGCAATATCGCCGAGGTGGCCACCGCCATCGCCCGCGGCGACCTGTCGCGCAAGATCACGGTGGACGTGAAAGGCGAGATTCTCGAGCTCAAGAACACCGTCAACACGATGGTGGACCAGCTCAACGGCTTCGCGGCCGAGGTGACGCGCGTGGCGCGCGAGGTGGGTACGGACGGCAAGCTGGGCGGTCAGGCTACGGTGCCGGGCGTCGCAGGTACGTGGAAGGATCTCACCGACTCGGTGAACTCCATGGCCAGCAACCTCACCGGCCAAGTGCGCAATATCTCCGAGGTGACCATTGCCGTGGCGAGCGGCGACCTGTCGCGCAAGATCACGGTGGACGTGCGCGGTGAGATCCTGCAGCTGAAGGAGGCCATCAACACGATGGTGGATCAGCTACGCTCGTTTGCCTCGGAAGTGACGCGCGTGGCGCGCGAGGTCGGCACCGAAGGCAAGCTCGGTGGCCAGGCCATTGTGCCGGGCGTGGCCGGTACCTGGAAAGACTTGACGGAGTCGGTGAACGCCATGGCCACCAACCTGACCGGCCAGGTGCGCAATATCGCCGAGGTGACCACGGCCGTGGCGCGCGGCGACCTGTCGCGCAAGATCACGGTGGACGTGAAGGGTGAGATTCTCGAGCTTAAGAACACCATCAATACCATGGTGGACCAGCTCAACAGCTTCGCGGCCGAGGTGACGCGCGTGGCGCGCGAGGTGGGTACTGAAGGCAAATTGGGAGGCCAGGCCATTGTGCCGGGCGTGGCGGGGACGTGGAAGGACCTCACTGACAATGTCAACTCCATGGCTGGCAACCTGACCGGCCAGGTGCGCAACATCGCCGAAGTGTCCACCGCCATCGCCCGTGGCGACCTGTCGCGCAAGATCACGGTGGACGTGCGCGGTGAGATCCTGCAGCTGAAGGAGACCATCAACACGATGGTGGACCAGCTGCGCTCGTTCGCTTCCGAGGTGACGCGTGTGGCGCGCGAGGTGGGCACCGAGGGCAAGCTCGGTGGCCAGGCCTATGTGCCGGGCGTGGCGGGCACCTGGAAGGATCTCACCGATAATGTCAATTCCATGGCCGGCAACCTGACCGGCCAGGTGCGCAACATCGCCGAGGTGGCGACCGCCATCGCCAACGGCGACCTGTCGCGCCAGATCACCGTGGACGTGAAGGGCGAGATCCTGCAGCTGAAGGAAGCCATGAACACCATGGTGGACCAGCTCAATGGCTTCGCGGCCGAGGTGACGCGCGTGGCGCGCGAGGTGGGCACCGAGGGCAAGCTCGGCGGCCAGGCTGAGGTGAAGGGTGTGAGTGGGGTGTGGAAAGATCTCACCGACAACGTCAACTCCATGGCGAGTAATTTGACGGGTCAGGTACGCAACATCGCCGAGGTGGCGACGGCCATCGCGCGCGGCGACCTCTCGCGCAAGATCACGGTGGACGTGCGCGGGGAGATCCTGCAGCTAAAAGAGACCATGAACACCATGGTCGATCAGCTCAACGCTTTCGCGGCCGAGGTGACGCGCGTGGCGCGCGAGGTGGGCACCGAGGGCAAGCTCGGTGGCCAGGCGGATGTGAAGGACGTGAGCGGCGTGTGGAAGGATCTCACCGACAACGTCAACTCCATGGCGAGTAATTTGACGGGCCAGGTGCGCAACATCGCCGAAGTGGGCACGGCCATCGCGCGCGGCGACCTGTCGCGCAAGATCACGGTGGACGTGCGCGGGGAGATCCTGCAGCTGAAAGAGACCATCAATACCATGGTGGACCAGCTCAACAGTTTCGCGGCCGAGGTGACACGCGTGGCGCGCGAGGTGGGCACCGAGGGCAAGCTCGGCGGCCAGGCCATCGTGCCGGGCGTGGCGGGGACGTGGAAGGACCTGACCGACAACGTCAATTCGATGGCGAGTAATTTGACCGGCCAGGTGCGCAACATCGCCGAGGTGACCACGGCCGTGGCGCGCGGCGACCTGTCGCGCAAGATCACGGTGGACGTGAAGGGCGAGATCCTGCAGCTGAAGGAGACCATCAATACGATGGTGGAGCAGCTCAACGGTTTTGCGGCGGAAGTGACGCGGGTGGCGCGCGAGGTGGGCACCGAGGGCAAGCTCGGCGGCCAGGCCGTGGTGCCCGGGGTTGCTGGCACCTGGAAGGACCTGACCGACAACGTCAACGTGATGGCCAACAACCTCACCAACCAGGTGCGCGGCATCGTGAAGGTGGTGACGAACGTGGCCAACGGCGACTTGCGCCAGCGCCTGACCGTGGAATCCAAGGGCGAGGTGGCGGCGCTGGCCGACACGATCAACAGCATGACCGATACGCTCGGCATCTTCGCCGACCAGGTGACCACCGTGGCGCGCGAGGTGGGGGTGGAAGGCCGTCTCGGCGGGCAGGCACACGTGCCAGGCGCCGCAGGCACGTGGAAGGACCTGACCGCGAACGTGAACCTGCTCGCCGCGAATCTGACCACACAGGTGCGCGCCATCGCCGAGGTGGCGACCGCGGTGACCAAGGGTGACTTGACGCGTTCCATTCAGGTGGACGCGCGCGGCGAGGTGTCCGAGCTCAAGGACAATATCAACGCCATGATCGGCAACCTGCGCGCCACCACCGACCGCAACACCGAGCAGGACTGGCTCAAGACCAATCTCGCGAAGTTCAGCCGCATGATGCAGGGCCAGCGCGACCTCGTGACCGTGGGACAGCTGCTGCTTTCGGAGCTCGCCCCGCTGGTCAACGCGCAGCAGGGTATCGTTTATGTCATGGAAGGCGCCAACGGCTCCTCCTGCCTCAAACAGCTGGCCACCTACGCCGATCCTTCCGAGGATGCGGCGCCGCGCCGCTACGGGCTGGGCGAGGGCATCGTCGGGCAGTGCGCGGTCGACCGCCAGCGCTTCCTGCTCGCGGATATTCCGCCTGATGCCATTCATGTACGCGGCGGCCTGGTCGAGGCACGCCCGCGTAACATCATCGTGCTGCCCGTGCTCTATGAAGGCCAGGTCAAGGCCGTCATCGAGCTCGCCAGCTTGCGCGAGTTCACGGCTTCGCACCTGGCCTTCCTCGAGCAGCTCACCGGCAGTATCGGCGTGGTGCTCAACACCATTGAAGCCACGATGCGCACCGAGGGTCTGCTCAAGCAGTCCCAGCAGCTCGCCGGGGAGCTTCAGACCCAGCAGAAGGAGCTGCAGCAGACCAACGAGGAGCTCGCCACCAAGGCCAAGCTGCTCGCCGAGCAGAACGCGGAGGTGGAGCGCAAGAATGAGGAGATTGAGCTCGCGCGGCGCGCGCTGGAAGAAAAAGCGACGGAGCTGGCACTCACCTCGCGCTACAAATCCGAATTCCTGGCGAACATGTCGCACGAGCTGCGCACGCCGCTCAACAGTATTCTGATCCTGGGCCAGCAGCTGGGCGAGAACGCGGACAAGAACCTGACGCCGCGCCAGGTGGAGTTCGCCAAGACCATCCATGGCGCCGGCACCGATCTTTTGAATCTCATCAGCGACATTCTCGACCTGTCGAAGATCGAGTCGGGTACGGTGACGGTGGAGTGCGAGGACATTCTGTTCACGCATCTCAAGGAGACCCTGGAGCGCAATTTCCGCCACGAGGCTGAGGCGAGGAAGCTCACCTTCACCCCGGACTTCGATGCGCACCTGGGCCGCACCATCACCACCGATCCCAAGCGCATGCTGCAGGTGCTGAAGAACCTGTTGTCCAATGCCTTCAAGTTCACCGAGCGCGGTGGCATACGCCTGCATGTGGGCGTGGCGCAGAGCGGCTGGTCCAAGGATCACCCGACTTTGAGCCAGGCGCCCGCGGTGGTGGAGTTCTCGGTCAGCGATACCGGCATCGGCATTCCGCCCGAGAAGCAGAAGATCATTTTCGAGGCCTTCCAGCAGGCCGATGCCGGCACCGCGCGCAAGTACGGCGGCACGGGCCTGGGGCTCGCCATCAGCCGCGAGCTCGCGCACCTTCTGGGCGGCGAGATCCGTCTCGCCAGCGTGCCGGGCAGCGGCAGCACCTTCACTTTGTATTTGCCGCTCACTTACATGGGGCCGGCCTACGGCAAGGCCTCCACCTCGCAGACCAGCATCGCCAAGATCGCGCCGGCGCAGTTCCAGCCCATCGTGCTGCCCGCGCCGCGCGTGGAGGACATCCCGGACGACCGCGCGGACCTGCAGCCCGACGACCTGTCGCTGCTGATCGTCGAGGACGATCCGCACTATGCCAAGGTGTTGCTCAATCTGGCGCGCGACCGGGGCTTCAAGGGCATTGTGGCCAAGAACGGCGCCGAGGCGCTGACTCTCGCCCGCAAGCACAAGCCCACGGCCGTGTCGCTGGACGTGTTCCTGCCCGACATGCTCGGCTGGACGGTGCTCAACCAGCTGAAGCGCGATCCGCAGACGCGGCACATTCCGGTGCAGATCCTCACCGTGGAAGAAGAGCGGCAGTACGGCCTCGAACGGGGGGCCTTCTCCTTCATGAACAAGCCGCTGACCACCGACGGGCTTGAGGAGGCCTTCGACCGCATCAAGACCTTCACCGCGCCGCGCATGCGCCAGCTGCTGGTGGTGGAGGATGACCCGGCCGAGCAGATGAGCATCACCGAACTCCTGGGCCACAAGGACGTGGAGATCACCACGGTGGGCACCGGCGCCGGGGCGCTCGAGCTGATGCGCGAGCATTCTTTCGACTGCGTGGTGCTGGATTTGCGCCTGCCCGACATCTCGGGCTTCGACCTGCTCACCGAGGTGCAGCAGGATGCGAAGCTGCGCGATACGCCGATCGTCGTCTTCACGGGCCGCGAGCTGACTGACGATGAGGAGAGCGAGCTGCGCAAGAAGGCCAAGAGCATCGTGCTCAAGGGCGTGCGCTCGCCTGAGCGGTTGCTCGATGAGACGGCGCTGTTCCTGCACCGGGTGATCGCGGACCTGCCGGCGTCCAAGCAGCAGATGATCGAGACTCTGCACCAGAGCGATGAGCCGCTCGAAGGCCGCAAAGTGCTGGTGGTGGACGACGATATCCGCAACATCTTCGCGCTCAACAGCCTGCTCGAGCGGCATAGCATGCAGGTAATCAGCGCCACCACCGGACAGGATGCCATCGGGCTGCTCGAGAGCACCTCCGATCTGTCGCTGGTGTTGATGGACATCATGATGCCGGAGATGGACGGCTATGAAACCATGCGCCGCATCAGGAGCAACCCCAAGTTCCGCATGCTGCCCATCATCGCCCTCACGGCCAAGGCGATGAAGGGCGACCGCGAGAAGTGTCTCGAGGCCGGGGCATCGGACTATGTCGCCAAGCCCGTCAACACCGATCAATTGCTGTCGCTGGTGCGGATGTGGCTGCACCGGTGATCACCCCGGCGAACGACAAGGCCGACGGCAATAAGGTCAGCATTCTGCTGGTCGACGACCAGCCGGCACGCCTGCTGTCATATGAGACCATCCTGGACGGCCTCGGCCAGAACCTGGTGCGCGCGCGCTCGGGTCTTGAGGCGCTGGCGCTCCTTATGAAGGAGGAGTTTGCCGTGGTGCTGCTGGATGTGAGCATGCCGGGGATGGACGGCTTTGAGACCGCGAGCCTGATCCACGAACATCCGCGCTTCGAGAAGACGCCCATCATCTTCGTCACCGGGGTGCACGTTACCGAACTCGACCGCCTGAAGGGTTACAAGCTGGGCGCGGTGGACTATGTATACATTCCCGTGGTGCCCGAGATCCTGCGCAGCAAGGTGGCGGTGCTGGTGGAGCTGCACTGCAAGCGCCGCGAGCTGCAGAATCTCAACAAGAGCCTGGAGCAGGCCAACACCACCCTGCAGGCGGAGAAGACTCGCGAGCTCGAGGCGATGAACCGGGCGTTGAAGGAAGCGGACCGGCACAAGGATGAGTTCCTGGCCGTGCTGGCGCACGAGCTGCGCAATCCGCTCGCGCCCATCCGCAATGCGGTGGAGATCATGCGGCGCAGCCCCATGACCGACCCGCAGCTCACCTGGTCGCGCGATGTGATCGAGCGGCAGGTGAAGCACCTGTCGCGCCTGGTGGACGATCTGCTCGATGTGTCGCGCATCACGCGCGGCAATATCAATCTCAACCGCGAGCGGCTCAACGTGGGAGCCATCGTGTCCCGGGCGATCGAGACGGTGCAGCCGCTGATCGCGGAGCAGCGCCACGAGCTTACCGTGGAGATGGCCGACGATGCGCTCGAGGTAGAAGGCGATCTCACGCGCCTGACCCAGGTGCTGGGCAACCTGCTCAACAATGCCGCCAAGTACACTGACCCGGGCGGACGCATTGTGCTTAACGTGCAGCGGCAGGGCGGCGAGCTCATCCTGCGCGTGCGCGACAGCGGCATCGGGATTCCGCCGGAGCTGCTGCCGCGCCTCTTCAATCTATTCACGCAGGTGGACGGCACCACCCACCGCTCGCAGGGCGGGTTGGGGATCGGTCTGGCGCTGGTGCGGCAGCTGGTGCACATGCATGGCGGAACGGTGACGGCCCATAGTGCAGGGGTGGCAAGCGGCAGTGAGTTTGTCGTACGCCTGCCGCTGTCGCTGCGAACGGACGAGCCGGCGTATGAGGATAGGGTGCCGCAGGGCGCCAACGGCAATGGGCACAGCAGGCGAGGGCGCCGCATTCTCCTGGCCGACGACAATCGCGACGCACTGGACAGTCTCGCGACACTGCTGGAGTGCGATGGTCACGAGGTGTTCACCGCGACCGACGGTGCGGAAGCCCTGGAGCGGGCCTGCGAATGCCGCCCGGAGATCATGCTGCTCGACATCGGCATGCCCAAGCTCGACGGCTATGAGGTGGCGAGGCGAGTGCGGGCGCAGCCCTGGGGTAACGCGACGGTGCTGATCGCTCTGACGGGCTGGGGCCAGGATGAGGACCGGCGGCGCTCGCGCGAGGTGGGTTTCAATTCGCACCTGGTGAAGCCGCTGGATCCTGCGATGCTGTCGAGCCTGTTGGCGCATCTGCCGGGGACTTGAGCATCTCAGCGGCAATCCGCCGCCAGCAGCAGCTCCGTCAAATCGTGGTAGCGCCGGCAGTCGAGCCCTGTCAGATCGTTGATGCGCTGCATGCGCGCGTACACCGTATTGGGATGAAGCTCGAGCGCGCGCGCCGCCTGCTGCACATTGAGGTCGGCATCGGCCAGGACGCGCAGCGTCTGGATCAGCGTACCGCGTGCCTTCACGTCCGCTTCGGCGAGCGGCGTCATCCACGCCGGCAGCGCGGACTTCAGATCGCCGGCCGCGCGATGCAGCAGCAGGCGCCGGATGGACAGGTCGCAGTAGCGCACGACGCGCTCGCTCACGCTGGCGAAATCGAGCGCAACCGCGGCCTCGCGCAACGCCACGGGAATGAACGAGGTGGAGGGCTGATCGGTGCTGATGCCGGTGAGGACCGCGGTGCCGAGGACGAGAAGAGCGGATTGAACCCTGTGCGCCAGCTGGGTCTGCGGCGCCGTCCAGCCCGACATCCGCCGGGTATCTGAGAACACTGCGGTGACTAGGCCTTCGCGAGTCCCAATGAGTGTGCGGATGGGCAGCGCGGTCACGGCTTGAGTCACCGATTCGACGATGCGCTGCACGCGCGCGGGGTTCTCCATCTCCAGAGGATCGGTGGAGCGTATCTGCGCGACGCAAAAAGACAACCGCTGCTCAAGATAACCGGCACCCTTGAGCAGTCGCGTCACGCGCCCATCCGACTCGTCGTATCCGCTGAGCAGAATATTCAGCAGCTCGGTGCGCCGGTCGCCTTCGGTCTCGGCCAGCACTCTCGTGCGGGTCACATATTCGGCCGCGCACACGATGCTGATCGCATTCGTGTACTCGATGGCGAAGTCGGCCATGGCCGTCACCACGCGCTCGACATTGCGAGGAGCGGTCGCGAGGGCCGCATCCCGCATCCACCGGGACAGCACTTTGTGGCCGCAGCGGTAGGCGTGCAGGGTAGCCTCGAGCGGGAAGCGCTGCTCGGCGCGACGCTGCGCGTGATCGCGCACGAAGTCGAAGGCGCTCACCTTGCCTCCGCCCAGGAGTCTTGCGATCTCCGCGAGATGCTCGCCGGCGTGCCGCTGCAGATCGGGAAGTATTTGCGGATTGGCGGACACGGAGAATGCCGGGATCTCGGCGATGACGGTCTTGCGCAGCGATTCGCCGGCCGCGCGCATGCCGCGGCGCAGAGATGCAGCGACTTGCGGTACCACACCGGCGTCCGCAAGCAGAGCCAGCGCCTCGGTGAGGGTGAGCGGGTCGTGTGGGGCGGTCATGGAAGATTGTGAAGTGTTCACAATAGAGAGGTGAATTTACCGTCATTTTCGCCAATGCTAGGCTCACTTACCAGGCATATTCTCCAATTTCGTTCTCTTTTACATCTGAAGTCGGAGAAATTCATGGCGAAATACCTCTTTGTCTATCACGGCGGCAAAAAGCTCTCGGATCCCCAGGACATCAAAAAGACCATGGATGCCTGGGGCCAGTGGTTCGGCTCCATGGGTGCGGCGGTCATCGACGGCGGCAACCCGGTGGGCAAGTCGAGCACCGTGCGGTCGGACGGCTCGGTGGTGCATGACGGTGGCGCCAATCCCGCGAGCGGCTACAGCCTGATCGAGGCGCCCACTCTCGAAGAGGCGCTCAAAAAGGCCAAGGGCTGCCCGCTGCTGCCCAGGGGCGGCTCGGTCGAGGTGGCTCAGGCAATGGATATGTAACTGACCTCGACTCAGGTGGGGTCCTTACGGGCCCCATTCGAGTTGCCGCACCAGCTGCAGAGATTCCTTAAGGCTGCAATCTCATTATTTGACGGACATTTACTATACCGATAAAGTCTTTAGCGCCGATGAATATGCCCCACCCGCCGCTCATCTCCCTGCAACACATCGACAAGCACTACCGCGGCGTGCACGCCCTGAAGCGGGCGAGTTTCGAGGTGCGCGCCGCAGAAGTCCACGCGCTCATGGGTGAAAACGGCGCCGGGAAGAGCACGTTGGCACGCATCGCAGCCGGCGCCATGCCCTTCGACGCCGGCGACATATCGATCGATGGGCGCAGGGTATCGATTCTCAATCCCACGGATGCCCAGCGGTTGGGCATCGGCATGATTCACCAGGAGCTCGACCTCTTTCCCCACCTGACAGTGGGCGAGAATATCGTCATCGGCAATCTGCGTTTCAGCGAACGATGGGGCGTCAGTGCGCGGAAAATCGAGGCGTTCTGCCGGACTTTTCTTAAGGAAGTGGGCCTACCCTGCGAATCGCGCGAGCTGACGGCTTCGTTGTCCATCGCTCAGCAGCAGCTGCTGGCCATTGCACGGGCTTTGAGCATGAACGCGCGCCTGGTTGTCATGGACGAACCGACCAGCTCCTTGCCCGACGAGGCGGTCGAGCGGCTGTTTGGACTCATCGGGGCGCTCAAGGCGCGCGGCGTCGCGATCGTGTATGTGTCGCATAAGATGGAGGAGATCTTCCGCATCAGCGATCGCATCACGGTGCTGCGCGATGGGGAAACGATCGGTACACGGGATGCGGCCGCCACCGATCCGGACGAAATCATCCGCATGATGGTCGGCAGGCCGCTCAAGCGGCACATCCGTCCACAGCGCACCGAACAGGGTCCAGTCCTGTTGTCCGTCTCGAAACTCTCGACCGGGAAGCTTCGGCAGGTGTCCTTTGAGTTGCGCCGCGGCGAGGTGCTGGGGGTGGCGGGGCTGGTCGGCGCCGGACGCAGTGAGCTGTGCGCGGCCTTGTTCGGGCTCGATCGTATCCGCGGCGGGGTAGTGCAGGTATGCGGCCGGAGAATTGCGCCGAAGAACCCCGCGCAGGCGATGCGTCACGGCATCGGGTTGGTGCCGGAGGACCGCAAACTTCAGGGGCTGATGCCGGGGATGAGCGTGCGGGACAACGGCACTTTGTCCATTCTGTCGCGTCTCAGCCGCAACGGTTTTGTTCAGCCCCGCCGGCAGCGAGAGCTGGTCGGCACTCTGTCGCACTCATTGCGACTCAAGTGCGCGTCACAGGAGGTGGCGGTAGGGACTTTGAGCGGCGGCAATCAACAAAAAACCCTGCTGGTCCGCACATTATCGGCCGAGCCTGACGTTCTGCTCCTCGACGATCCGGCCCGCGGCATCGACGTCGGAGCCAAGGAGGATATCTATCGCCTGATCGACGATCTTGCAGCCCGCGGGAAAGGCATCCTGCTGGTGAGTTCGGAGCTACCCGAGCTGCTGCGCTGTTCGGATCGTATTCTGGTGATGAACCAGGGATGTGTCTCAGCCCTGTATAGTGCGCAGGAAGCCACACCGGAGCGCATCATGGCGTCGGCCACCGGCACCGTTGCCATCCGCGCCACATAAACCGCCCAGGGAAACGCCTTTGCCGGTTCGCATGAAAGATATCGCGCGGGATCTGGGGATCTCGCCGATGGCTGTCTCGAAAGCGCTACGCGGCCACCGGGACATCGGTGAAGAAACCCGCGAGCGAGTGCTGCGCCGCGCGCAGGAGCTGAACTACCGTATCGATTGGGTGGCCCGGAGCCTGGTGACCGGACGGACCTTTCTGGTGGGCCTCGTGATCCCGGATCTCATGCAGTCGTTTTTTGCCGAGATCGCAACGGCCATATCGGCCACTCTCGCGCCCGCCGGCTATCACGTCGTGATCTCGCACACCGGCGAGGATGCGCAGGAGGAGGTCGCCAATATCGAGCTGCTGGTCTCACGCAAGGTCGACGGCCTCATCATCGCGTCGGCTCAGAGGGGCGGGCGGATGCTGAAGAAACTCAAAACGCCTTATGTGCTGATCGACCGGATGCTCACCGGCCTGGCTGCGAATTTCGTCGGTGTACCCAACGAGGAGGTGGGCCGGATCGCCACCGAGCATTTGATTGAGGAGGGCTGCCGTCATATCGCCCACCTCATGGGTCCGCCACTGTCCACCAGCGCCGGCCGCCTGAGCGGATATCGCAAGGCGCTGGTAAGACAGCGCCGTGAGGTTTGCGAAGAGTTCATCGTGGAGGCCGGGCATGACGATGCGGCGGGTTTCGCCGCCATGCAGCGCCTGCTGGCGCTCAAGCGCCGGCCGGACGGCGTGTTCTGCTTCAACGATCCGGTGGCGGCGGGCGCGATGCGCGCCATCCTGGGGGCGGGGCTCTCGGTGCCACGCGATGTGGCCCTCATCGGCGTCGCCAATATGCATTATTCGGACCTGATGGCGGTACCCTTATCGACGGTAGACCAGAATACCGGGCAGATCGGCCGTCAGGCGGCGCAGCGGCTGCTCTCGTGCATGACAGCGAAGACACCGCCCTTGCCCGAGGAGACCCTGATCACACCCAGGCTCGTCGTGCGAGCCTCGAGCCACCGGACGCGCTGAGCGGCGAGCGGGCGTTGACCCAAGGGTTTGCCAGCCGTTACTATATCGATAAAGTAAAGGGTATCGTGAATAGCCTGCCTCATCGTCTCACCCACCTGCGCGCGCTCCTGGGGCGCACGCGTAGCGCGGGTTTGCCGTCCGGATGGGTTGCGCTCACCGCTCTCGTGTTGCTTGCGGCGCTGAGCAGCCCACTGTCCGCGGACGACTCTCGTATTTTCTTCGAGACAGGAAATCTGACCGATATCCTGCGACAGGTCTCGCTCATCGGCATGATCTCCCTCGGAATGACCCTGGTCATCCTGACGGGCGGAATCGACCTGAGCGTGGGCAGTGTGCTCGCGTTGTCCACGGTGATCGCGGCCACGGGGCTCACGCATCCCTGGCTTGATGGATATCCCTCCTTGCACATTTTGACGGCGCTCACCCTCGCCGTCGTGGTTTGCGCGGCGGCGGGCGCGGTCAGCGGGTTGGTCGTCGCGCGTTTTGCAGTACAGCCCTTCATCGCGACTCTGGCGGCCATGATCGGTATCCGCGGTCTGGCCAAGTGGTTTACGGCCAACGAGAATATCGATATAGGCTTCGGCGCCGATGTCGCGGCACGGTTCGCCGACGCATTTCGGGAAAAGACCGTCGTCATCGGCACTTATGCCGCGGCGGTCGGAATATTCAGGCTGCTGCTCGCCAGAACCGTGTTTGGGCGCCACGTACGGGCGATCGGCGACAATCCCACCGCGGCGGTCTATGCGGGTCTGCCCATCGTCAGTACGCAAATCCGGGTGTACACCCTGTCCGGCCTGCTCGCAGGTGTCGCGGGTGTGCTCTACGCCGCCGAGAACCATCAGGGCAATCCGAACGCCGGTGTGGCCTATGAGCTGGACGCCATCGCTGCTGTGGTGATCGGCGGCACGCGCCTGTCAGGCGGCCAGGGGACGATCGGCGGAACGGTCGTCGGCACCCTGATCATGGGTGTGCTGACCAATCTTTTGAGACTCAACAACGTCGACAGCAACGTGGAGATGATGATCAAGGCGCTGATCATCGTCCTGGCCGTTGCGATACAGCGGGGGAAAAAAACATGAACAGATCGATCGCGGCGATCGGCAGCGCGATGGCATCGGCGCTGCTGCTCGCGGGTTGCTCGGGCCCGTCCACTTCGCAGCACCTGGTCGCCTTTTCGCAAGCCAACAATGCCGAACCCTATCGGGCAGCGCAGAAATCGCTGATGGAGCAGCTCCTCTCTTCGACGCCCGGCGTGAAGCTCGTGATCTCGGATGCGCAGCAGGACAACAGTAAACAGATCGCCCAGATCGAGACCTTCATCCGCCAGAAACCCGCCGTGCTCATCGTGGCGCCGAACGAGCGTGCCGCCCTGACCGCGGTGATGGGTCAGGCGATGCAGGCGGGCATTCCGGTGATCTGCCTCGAGCGCGACATCCTCGAGCCCCACTATACGACCTATATCCGCATGGACAACCGCGCCATCGGACGCATGGCCGGCGAGTTCATCGTCGCGCAATTGACGAAGAAGTACGGGATGCCCAAGGGCAACCTCGTGATACTGCGGGGGCTCCTGGGGGTGGAGGCGCAGATCAATCGCGACGGGGGCGCGCGTGAGGTTTTGGCCCAATATCCGGACATCCATATCGTCGCCGACCCCGTGGCCGACTGGATCCAGGCCAAGGCCAAGGACCGCATGACCGAAGTGCTGCGCGTGCAGCCGTCCATCGACATCGTCTACGGTCACAACGATCCGATGGCGGTTGGGGGATATCTCGCCGCCAAGGAATTGAATCGCGAGAAAGAGATGATCTTCATCGGCGTCGATGGCCTGGGCGGTCCCGCCGGGGGCATCCGCAAGGTCATGGATGGAGTGCTGGCGGCCACCTTCGTCTATCCGCTCGGCGTCAATGAGGCGGTGGACATTACGCGGAAGATTCTGCGCGATCCGGGCTTTCGGCCCGAAAAGGAGATCACGCTGGGATCCACCATGGTGACGCCCGAGAACGCGGCGCAGCTTTATCGGCAGCTGACGGTTACAGCGGGGAATTCACAATGAGCGAGCCCATTTTTGCGGTCGCCAACGGCGATTTGCGACTCTCAGCCAACCAGAAATGCTGGCCGGTGCAGGCACAGGTGGAGGAGGCGGTGACGGGGGCGATCCGCGTCCTCGGTCGTGAGGTGCGCAGGGCCCACGAGACCGATCCGGTCAAGAAGCATGGCTTCATCGACAGCCAGAAGCGGGGGATCGAGGTATTTCGCACCATTCCGCAAGATGCCCCGCTGGTGGTCATCGAGGCGGTGTGGCAGTACAGCCAGCATCTGATGCCTGGCCTGCTGGGGCATCGTGGGCCTATTCTGACGGTAGCCAACTGGAGCGGCACCTGGCCGGGTCTGGTGGGTCTTTTGAACCTGAACGCCTCGTTGAGGAAAGCCGGCAAGGCGTTCGATACGCTGTGGAGCGTGGATTTCACCGACCGGTTCTTTCTCGACGGACTGAAGAGCTGGCTACAGGGCAAACGGATCGTCCACGATGCCTCGCACGTCAGAGCGGGTTCCGCGGTATCGCTTCCCGGCGACATGCGGCGGCTCGGCACTGAGCTCGCCGAACGGCTGCGGCGCGAGCGCGCCATTCTCGGCGTGTTCGATGAGGGCTGCATGGGGATGTACAACGCCATCATCCCCGATGAGCTCCTGCACCCGATGGGAGTGTTCAAGGAGCGCCTCAGCCAATCGGCCCTGTACGCCGAAATGCAGCGCACGCCCGAGCCCCAAGCCCGCGAGGTCTACGATTGGCTGCTGAGCAAGGGCATGCGGTTCAAATATGGTCCGGACCCCGAATCGGATCTGACCGAGGCGCAGGTGCTGCAGCAGTGCAAGATGTACATTGCTGCACTGCGCATCGCCGATGAGTTCGGTTGCGCGGCGATCGGCATTCAATACCAGCAGGGGCTGAAGGACCTGGTGCCGGCCTCGGATCTCGCCGAAGGCCTGCTCAATAACCGCGACCGGCCGCCGGTCCGGGACGGCCAGGGCAGGCTGCTGTATGCCGATCAGCCGCTGCCGCATTTCAATGAGGTGGATGAATGCGTGGGGCTCGATGCGCTGGTAACCAACCGGGTCTGGAATGCGCTGGGTCTGGCGCCGGAAACGACACTCCATGATGTCCGATACGGCGAGACCTTTGGTCAGGGACCGGGTGCGCCATTTGTGTGGACGCTGGAAATTTCCGGTTCCGTTCCCCCTGCGCACTTTGCGGGCGGATATGCCGAGGCCGTGAGCGAGCGCCAGCCGCCCATGTACTTCCGTCTCGGCGGCGGCACGATCAAAGGCATCAGCAAGCCCGGACAAGTCGTCTGGAGTCGCATCTATGTGGAGCCGGACGGTTTGAAAGCCGATTTAGGTCTCGCCCGTTCCATTGAGCTGCCGCGCGAGGAGAGTGAGCGGCGCTGGCAGATCACGACGTCCCAGTGGCCGATGATGCACACGGTGTTCCCCGGCATTACGCGCGATCAGTTCATGGCCCGGCATTGCTCCAATCACATCCAGGTCGCCTATGCGCCGGATGCGGCCATGGGCTTTCGGGCACTGGCGGCCAAGGCGGCGATGTTCGAGGCCATGGGAATCCAGACCTTTTTCTGCGGTGACCTCGCGCCTGCGGCCGTGTAATGACCGTCGTCGCCGGCATTGATTTCGGAACGGGGAGCGTCAGAGTCTCGATTGTCCACAGCGAGCTCGGCCGACTGGGGGCGGGAACCGCGGATTACCCGGTGCTTCGCAGTCGCCACGATCCGGATTTCGCCATGCAGCGTCCCGAGGATCACGCGCTTGCTCTCGAGTCTGCATGCAAGTCGGCTCTTGCCGACGCCGGTGTCCCGGGATCCGCCATCGAGGCGCTCGCCGTCGACACCACCGGTTCCACCGTCATCCCCGTCGATGAGCATTTGCAGCCGCTCGATGACTACTACCTATGGTGCGATCACCGCGCGTGGCGCGAAGCGTCGCAAATCACGGCAGCGGCCCGCGCAGAAAATCTCGCCGCACTCGATGGGTGTGGCGGAACGTATTCTTCCGAATGGGGCTTCGCCAAAGTGCTGCATTGGCTGCGTGCCAATCCGCAGCGGCGAGATCGCTTCCACACGGCGCTCGAGCATTGCGACTTCATGGTCGCCTCGCTCTGCGGTATCCAGGATCCTGCCCGTCTGCCGCGATCTGTCTGCGCCATGGGACACAAGTGGATGTGGAGCCGGGACTTGGGCGGACTGCCTCCGCAGTCTTTCCTGAGCCGCGTCGATCCACTCTTTGCAGGGTTCCGCGATCGTCTGCAGGGCTCTTATCTCACCTCCGATCACCGAGCCGGCGGTCTGTGCGGGGAGTGGGCAAGGCGCCTCGGTCTGACGCCGGGCATTCCGGTGCCGGTGGGCGCTCTCGATGCGCATTGGGATGCGCTGGGCGCCGGCTGCCGGCTGGGGGATGTCATCAATGTGATCGGAACCTCCAGTTGCATCATGGCCGTGACCGATACGCCGCGTGTGATCCCGGGAGTATCCGGCGTCGTGCAAGGCTCCATCCATCCCGGCAAGGCGGGCATTGAAGCGGGACTCGCGGCCGTGGGCGATCTGTTCGACGCCATTGCCCGGCGCGCCGGCACACCGGTCGCGGTGCTGGCGTCGCGACTCGCGGGATTCAAGGCGGGTCAAACCGGCCTGCTGCGTTTCGCGTGGGATAACGGCGATCGCTCCGTGCTTTGCGATCCGCGACTGCAGGGCGTCACTCTGGGGTGGCGTCTCAACCACACGGCCGAGGATGAGCTTTTCGCGGCGATCGAGGGCACGGCCTTTCACACCCGCATCATTCTCGAGCACCTTCAGGAATACGGAGTCCCCATCGGGCGCGTCATCAATGCGGGCGGAATTCCGCAGCGTAACGAGACGCTCAATCGGGTCTATGCGGGCGTTATCGGCAAACCTATCCTCGTGCCGACGATGGACACGACCAGCTTGGGTTCGGCCCTGTTCGCGTTTCTGGCCGCCGGCACATTCCGCTCCGTGGAGGAGGCGCAGGACGCGCTTATTCCCCCGCATCGGGTCATTGAACCGGATCGCGCCGACTGCGATCTCTACGAGGGGCTTTTTGCCCGCTTCCGGGAGCTATACTTCACATTGGGAAAACTGGGCTGACTTCCAGCTCAAGCGCGTCTGATCGAGGCATGTGACAGTAGATGGCTGATTCTCACTATCGCTGGGTGATTGTCGCGGCAGGCGGCCTTCTGGGCTGCATCGCGATCGGCGCGATGTTCTCGCTCCCCGTGCTCTTGACGCCTATTTCCCACGACACGGGATGGTCCGTGACCGGCATCTCCGTAGCCATGACCCTGGCCTTCGTCGCGATGGCGGTGGGCAGCATAGCCTGGGGTAACCTGTCGGATCGCGTGGGGCCCCGTATCGTGGTGCTGGCCGGTTCCCTCATCCTGGCTGCCAGCTTAGGGCTGGCCAGCCGCGCGACGTCCCTGCATCAGTTCCAGCTCATCTTTGGCCTGCTGATCGGCGGCAGTACCGCCGCGATCTTCGCGCCGATGATCGCGTGCGTGACCGGCTGGTTCGATACGCATCGAAGCCTGGCCGTCTCGCTGGTCTCGGCCGGCATGGGCATGGCGCCCATGACCATGTCGCCTCTGGCGGCCTGGCTCGTCTCAATTTATGGCTGGAGAACCACCCTCCTGATCCTGGCTGCCCTCGTCGGCGCCGTAATGGTTCCGGTGGCATTCCTCGTGCGCCGCCCGCCGGCACTGGAGAAGGCGCCAGCGGCGCCGATGCCGGGCAACACGCAGGCAGCCGATCTGTCCTTGGGACAGGCCCTGCGATCATCCCCATTCGTCATCCTGACACTGACGAGCTTCTTTTGCTGCGCCACGCACTCCGGCCCGATATTCCATACGATCAGCTACGCCGTGACCTGCGGAATCCCACTGATGGCCGCGGTGTCGATCTACAGCGTGGAGGGACTCGCCGGCATGGGCGGCCGTATTGCTTTTGGCATTTTGGGTGACCGGTTAGGCGCCAAGCGCGTGCTGGTGGGCGGGCTCTTGGCGCAGGCGTTCGCCGCGCTCGCCTACGTCTTCGTGCGCGAGCTTGCGCAGTTCTACGCCGTAGCTGCCCTGTTAGGCTTCGTCTACGCCGGGGTCATGCCCCTCTACGCGGTGCTGGTGCGGGAGAACTTCCCGCTGCGCATGATGGGTACTCTCATTGGTGGGACAACGATGGCCGGGGCCCTCGGCATGGCGACGGGGCCGCTGACCGGAGGGCTGATCTTCGATGCTTTCGGCAGCTATATTTGGCTTTATGTCGGATCCTGGGGTATTGGCATCGGTGCCTTCCTGATCGCCCTGACTTTCAGGTCAGTGCCCAGAGCGCAGCCCGCAACGGCGAGCGCCTGATATCCATCAACGCGGAGACCGTGTAATGAAAGCCACATTGTTTGTCATTCAAAACGATGCCGACCACGCCAAGGCCAAGGCGCTGATCGAGAAACTGATGCGCCCTGGCGATCCTGCGGATCAAGCCCGGATGGTCGCTCAAGCGCGTCTGATCGAGGCCTATGAGCGTACCCGCTGGCCACGGCGCATGCCGACCCTTGCTGATCTGCTGGCTTACGTCATGGATCAACATGGGCTTTCCCGCTCCGACCTGATCCCGATTCTGGGAACGGCCAGCAGGGTTAGCGAGGTTTTAAACGGCAAGCGCGAGTTGAGCATGTCCATGGTACGCAAGCTCCGCGAGCGGTTCCGGATTTCGGCCGATTTGCTGATTCCGCCACTACGCCCATCCGGCCTCGCCGCATGAGCCGCAATTCGTTCCTCGACCTTGGCTTTTCCCCTGAGGAAGCCACGGCGCTTCACATCCGCAGTCAGCTCGCCGCTACATTGGAGCAGTACATCGGGCACAATGGCTAGAGTCAGGCCGAGGCTTCGCGTGTCCTGAAAGTGCCGCAGACCAGGGTGAGCAAAATCGTCAACGGCAACATCGACAAGCTATCCATCGAGTTCCTGGTCAAGCTCATGGTTCGCGCCGGATTGCCTGTGGACGTGACAAGCGGACGCGTAACTTAATTCGTAAGCTATTGATTTTATTGTGGATCAGAGGTGGCTAAGGATTTTTGGACACCACGAGGTCTTCTCGCACGCTGTTATTGATCGTAATACGGGAAATCCGCGCTAACCTCATCGCCCGCAGACTTCCTAAGGGCCGCGTCGCCGATACGGACCAAACCGCCACAACGACGTCGTCTGGAAGATCCGCCTCGAGGGCGCCTGGCTGTACCCCTACAGGATTGCCGCAGAGCGGCCGATTGTTAGAAACTTCGTGTCTATGCGAAATGGCACGAAACTGGCGACGTGGGTAACGAAGGAGGCTAAAGCTTGCTTCGACGCTATCGCGCGGCATCAAGACTTGTCGTCATCGGCGCTGCTGAAGCGCCTGGTGACCCTGCCTATCCAGACGACACAGGGGGCGGGGTTGGGGAAGATCGGCAACGACCCGCTGCCCACCCGCGATTCACGCCTGACGGTGCGCCTACAGCCTGCAGCGAGCGTCAACTGGCGATCGCGCGCGATCTTTCCTTCTCCGGCGGCAACAGCGCCTCAATCAAATTAAAGGCCACTGAGTCTTCGGCCAGGGCAAAACGATCTTCAATGCCGACCTTCTCCTTCGCGTCGCCCGTGAGCTGATAGTCGCACGTGACGATTAGCAAACGGTCGCCTGGTTCGAGCTCTGCCACTTGCAACGGTCTGATACTTACGCGGCCCGGCTTTTCATCATCAACAGCGCAGAGGAAATCCTCGATATGTAAAGGGCAGTCATAACTTGACCCGAGTACGGAGCCCAGCTCTTCATGTCGCCGTCGCTCTCTAACCTTGTACGGCGCCAGGAGGTCATCCTGGCTGACGCATCGTAAGGTACCACCAGCGCGCGCCGCGCGGATCATTGCGCTGGCCGCAGCGGCGGGGATCGTGCGACGCTCAAAGCGTCCGTCCGGCAGATTGTCGAGACACAAATGCCAAAAGGAAACATAGAGACGCCCGACTGTGGCTAAGCTTTCGGCTGGGCTTCTACCTTGATCAACCGCGATCGGCTTGTCCTGCATGATTTTGCCTCTTTTTAAGCGCGCTGCTGCTGTCTATCCTCCCTGCGCCAACTTCAGCCACCGCGCAAAGAACGGATCCTCCAGCCGATACCGGATCGACCCAATCTTCTCCTCCTCCCGCACCACGCCTCGCGCATCCAGCGTCTTCAGCATCTTGTGCATCGTCGAGGAGGCCACTCCGTACCGCGCCAGCACCTCGGCCGAGCGCAGATTCACGCCGCCTTCTTCGATAACCGCCTTCAGCACGAATTTCTGCTGCCGTGTCAAGCTGTTCCAGAGTTGCGTGTACGAAGGATTCTCCCGGGTGACGAGCTCCACCAGCGCTTCCTCCACCCGCGCCGCCACTAGTGTTCCACCACCGGACGTGCGCAGCACCTCCCAACACATATTGGCCAGCTGCTGGATGTTGAACGGCACGTCTTCAGCCAGATCCAGGATGTGCTCCACGGCCGCAGGCTGTGTCTTGAAACCCGATCCGGAAAATCCTCGGTCCAGAAACGTCCGCCACTCCTCCCGGGGAATAGGGCCCAGGAAAAGTCTCGAGCCCAGCTTCCAGAATGCGCGGGCCGGGTCGTTGGTCATGTCCGCCAGCAACCGCGTTTTCGAGCCGGCAAACACATAAGCCGTATTATGATGGCGCTGCACCGTCCCACGAATCTGCCGCTCCGCCGTCGCCCCACCTTCCTCGATCACCTGCTGGAACTCATCCAGAATCACCGCCGCATGCCGCTGGGTGGTTTGTGCCATTTTCTCGATGATGTTGAGGACATCGGTGAGCAGCGGCAGCGCCTTATTCGCGGCTTTGTCGGATATGCCCAGTGAGATGCTGATGCTCTGCTCCGCGAGGTCGTAGTCCACCTGGGGCTTGAGGCGCGCGGCAAACCGCTTGATGAGATCTCCCGCCTTTTCCAGGGTGGGAGTCAGCTGCTTCGCAGCTCCTGCCAGCAGCGCTTCGGCCAGCTGACCGAGGCTCTCGTAGACCTCGGCATCGTAGCGCAGCACTGCCACGCCCGAATCGGCCAGCTTTTCCTCGGCGGCGGCAAGAATCGAGGTCTTGCCGTACCGGCGGGGTCCAATCACGAACAGTTTGCCGCCATCTTCGATAGTCCTGATGACGAGATCCAGCTCCTTTTCGCGATCGATCAGGGATGAGGCCTTCAGTTCTCCTCCGAACTCGAAGGGGTTGCGGCGGGCGGTGGCAGGGGCAGGCATAGCTTCTCCGTGGGGTCCTGAACGGCCGCCATTGTAATTCACGATCCGTGATTCACGAAATGTGATTCACGAATCGTGAATCAGGATTTGTGAATTTAAAAAACCATTTACAATCAATGGGTTGGAATATATAATTTATTTGAACACACTCCGTTGTTGCCGGATTTCTCATTGTCGTGTTTCGACTGTTCAATTCGTAAACGTGTAATTTTTCAGGAGGTGCATGATGCGATCGACAACCGCGATGGTCCGTAAGTCGACGGCATCCGACGCGACACGGGTGCATGAAATCAAGAGCCTGCCTTACAAGCCAGTCCGTGCGAAGCCGGCTGATATCAAGAAGGCGGTCAAGACTGTAATCAGGGAACGTCGTGCTGCGCAAGTGCCCAAGTAAGCTCTTCGCGACTTGTGGCGACGTCTATGACATTACGGGCTACCCTCGGCAGCGAGAATGTCGGCAGCCTCGATGATCCGATGAAAATACCCTGTTCAATAAGTCCTGCGAGGCCCTGTCCCGCACGATCAATACGGGCTGAAGGGTTTTTCGACCCGCCACCCGCTCGAGCGCCGCGAGTTTCCCTTTCATTTCGGCAATCACCTCGACACCCACGGGCTTGTTGGAATACTTGAATTCGCAAACCGTGATGACGTTATCCTTACCCCCCATGAAGAACCGCACGACGGTGGAGCGGAAGTCCGAGCGTGAGCTCGTCGTTACGCGAACTTTCAACGGCCCGGGGCGCATCGTGTTCGAGGCGTGGACCAGACCTGAGCTGCTCAGGCGGTGGTGGGTGCCGAAGTCGTTTGGGGTGTCCTTCATTTCCTGCGAGGCCGATGTTCGGGTGGGGGGCACCTACCGTTTTGTGTTCGGCCACCCTGCCTCAGAGCAGCCTATGGAGTTCTTCGGCCGGTACATTGAAGTGACGCCGCACTCCCGCCTCGTCTGGACGACGAGGAAGGTGGCGAAGGTGGGGCCGTCACCACGGTGACCTTCGAAGAACGAGGTGCCGAGACCCTGATCGTCATGCACGACCTCTATCCCTCGAAGGAAGCTCTCGATGGTGCCATCGCCTCCGGGAGTACATGTGGGTTTAGCGAGACGTTCGAGCAACTGGACGAGCTCCTCGTCACCCTGGGGCGCGAGCGCGGGACGGCTGAAAGGGACATCCCTGGAGTCCTAGTCCGCACGATATCGCATCAGAAATTCTGGTGTGTTTGAAAAAATTGACCGAAGCATGACGTGCACGCCACTCTGGTAATTCATGTAATGAAGACCACACTGTTTGTCATTCAAAACGATGCGGATCACGCCAAGGCTAAGGCGCTGATCGAGAAACTGATGCGCTCTGGCGATCCTGCGGATCAAGCCCGGATGGTCGCTCAAGCGCGTCTGATCGAGGCCTATGAGCGTACCCGCCAGCAGGGTTAGCGAGGTTTTAAACGGCAAGCGCGAGTTGAGCATGTCCATGGTGCGCAAGCTCCGCGAGCGGTTCCGGATTTCAGCCGATTTGCTGATTCCGCCACTACGGCCATCCGGTCTTACCGCATGAGCCGCAATTCGTTCCTCGACCTTGGCTTCTCCCCTGAGGAAGCCATGGCGCTTCACATCCGCAGTCAGCTCGCCGTTACATTGGAGCAGTACATCGGGCACAATGGCTAGAGTCAGGCCGAGGCCTCGCGTGTCCTGAAAGTGCCGCAGACCAGGGTGAGCAAAATCGTCAACGGCAACATTGACAAGCTATCCATCGAGTTCCTGGTCAAGCTCATGGTTCGTGCCGGATTGCCTGTGGACGTGACAAGCGGGGCGCGTAACTTAATTCGTAAGCTATTGATTTTATTGTGGATCAGGGGTGGCTCAGGTTTCTTGGACACGGCGGGTGCAGCATTGTAGGTAACGTCCTGCATTGACCCTATGGATATTTCGATACCAAAAAACATAGCAACCGCAAATATGCAGCGTTGCTATTTCGCGGAGACCACCCGGGTAAGCCCACATAGAATTGCAAGGATTCGAATGCATGGCCGTTGAGCGCATTGCTTACCCGGTTGAAGAGGCGGCGAGGGCGGTGGGTCGCAGCCGGTACGTTTTGTATCAAGCAATTCGTCGCCAGGAACTTACTGCCTATCGACAAAGTGAAGATTCTGATTACTTAATTCTGGCAGAAGACTTGCGGGCCTGGGTCACACGACTACCAGTTAAGTCTCGGTCATGGAAGGACTCCTCCAAAACCAGCGAAACGGACTCAAGGCAAGCATAGTCCGTCCATCTCTTTGGCGTTCCTTGCGTCTGCATTCAAGGCGCCGGGCATCCTGCCCTTTGCAACGTCGACTGAGTTCCCATTACCCTTAGCCTTACCAGGCCCCTTACCAGCGCCCATCCTGAGACCTGTACCACAGAGACTGGTCGGTCGCCGGTACGGAGTGATGCTCGCTCACAATGTGCCACTCGCTAAGGAACACTGACAATGGGGGGTATCGTTGAAGACTGCCACCTCCTGAATGAACTATGCTACCCGCCGCCGCTGCCAAATTACGGCACCGCTCCCATCGTCTAGAGGCCCTAGGACAGTGGCTTCTCAAGCCATCAACCGGGGTTCGAATCCCCGTGGGAGCACCAATAAAATTAATGCATTAGACGCGTTACATCCAGCCTAGTGCGGTAGGAAAATTACCGTACAGAGAGCCTCCGAATTCGTGTGAGGCTGTTTTCTCTGCAAGCAAGGCTTTCTTCGAGCGCGTGCTCCAGGCCGCTGAGCCGCGCGTGGGGTGTTCTCTTCGATCGCTTAGCACCCCACTCCGATGCGCGTACCGTCCCGCTCCGGATCATGCTAGGATCTGTTTTCAGAGCAGTTATCCAGCCAAGGACGGAAAGACTATGCCCAAGTTCGAACCGCCGTTCGCGATAAAGCCTCTTCAACAGGTCTCGCCCGGACAGCCTGTCGTCTTTCAAGGAGTTCTCGCGTTTGCGTGCGTCAATCGGAGCGCACCTGCTGCAATCGTCACGCTTGCAGCGTACGACGCACAGCGCGGTCAGTTCGTGTACCGCTACTTCGATGGGGTCCAGCCGAATGTTGTCGTGCCGACCGGCGAAATCATCATCCGGCCCAACCTGAGCACGCTCACGGAAAATGTGCCCGTCCAGCCCGCAACTACCAAGCTCTTCTTTGCCGATGAGCCGTTGATTGTTGTACAGCTTCCCAGCGTACCCGACGTGCGCCTGCTGAGCCTTAAGGACGGCGCTCTTGTGACCGCGAGGTCGTATCAAATGGACGCCTTCGAGTCTTGGGAGATTGGCGTCGTGTCATTAGGCCAGTTCGTTTCTCTGCTGAAGGTCTAAGCCGGGGCCGAGGCGCGAACTTAAATGTGCACGGACAAGAGTTTCTTCGATAACACGTCGGTAGTGCTGGCTAAGTTCTGCCAGGGCGGCGGCATTTGTGTCAGTCCGTTTTCTTAGAAGGTTGGCGATCACCGACGTCTAGCGAGAGACGCATCGTGCGCTCGGGGCCTTATTCCACTCCGCGCAGCAGCGATGTATCCGGTCGGGCTCATTATCTACATGTAGAAGCGGTAGTTCGGATCGGGATCGTTATCGGCCATTTGTCCATACTCCGCCATGATTCCCCCGACTCGGCGGGCGAATCCAAGAGTCACTGGCTGGCTGCTTCGCAGATCGGACGTGTTCCAATTCAGACGACCGAGCGCCAATACGTCCGTGGCCGCTTCATACAGCGTACTTCGAGTGCTATTTCCTTCGAGGCGAAGCTCTACGGGCGCAGGAACGTGAGGGCCAGGATACGTCCCAAGTTCACCCAAGAAGCCTGACGTGAACAGATAGTGCCTGCGGTTTTCAATTGTCAGGAGTGTTCCTCGTGCGGGAGGATAGGAACTGTGCGTCACAAGTCGAACGCTTGTTGGCGAGATGGTCACCAGCTGAACCACGGGCACTTCGGACATCGCCGCGGAGAATCCGCGGTGTTCATCCTCAGTGAACCGAGAGGACTTGTGGAGCACAATGCGCTTAGGCGCGGCGCCGTTTCTCTTTGCGTATTCGTCGAGCACCTTGCGGCCCAGTTCGCAAGCTTGCTCGGAGGTCATATGGGGAGTGCGTCTTCGCCCCTCCGGAGGATCAAGTGTCGAACCTTTCAGCGTGAACCCCTCACCGTTGGAGGAGTAAGCTTGGGCCAGTGAGGAAAACACGATCTGGCGTCTCGTCGTGCGAAGGTGATGGAACGTGACGCCGACAAAACAGGTCTCCGGGCCCCGCGCCGGGATGCGCCACGGGATTCCACCTGCCTTGTAGTACAGTCCAGTTCCCAGATTCCACGCTCGAATCGCGGGCGGCTCATTGCTACGCAAATCCATGAGCGCATTGGTACGCACAATCTGGATTGGAATCTCGAAGCGCATTGCGGTCGCCTTGAGCGCGCGTCGGAAATCGCGCGAAAGCAGGTCCTCGGCAATCTCTTCGGGTTCCCACCCAAGGGGCAATTCAATCTGCCCCTGCGCAGTGGCTTGTTCGATGCGCCTCAGGGCCGCTTGATCTGCGTAAGAAAAAGGCCGCTGCACGGACCAGACTCGTTTAGCCAGGTTCTCGGGGATCGCGCAGACGATCACATCGGGCCGAGAATTGCGTTTTGCCTCGATGATCGCGTTTGCGTAGAGCTTCAAGGCTTCGTTGAAGGTGTCATACGGAGCCATCGCTATGGCGCGATCAATCGCGTCCTGAGCGATCCTGACAGTGAGATTCGGCTCGCATACCAGATCACTTCGGAAAATGGATTTGAAGCCCGTATACGGAACGGCCGCGCGAGTGTCTTCTGAGGTGACATCCGCGATTGGCGTGCGACAGCGCTCGAACCAGCTAAGCGCGAGATCCACCATTTCAGAGCTTCCCACGATGGCAAGCCTGATCTGTGCGCGGTGCGCGGATCCAAACCTGAGATCGAACGGACCGGCTTCGAGCAGACCTCGGCGGGGATCGCGGAAATACCCGGACCCTCCGAACTCCAGTTCGGACTCGGGCAGGCGCGCGAGTTGCAACTCAAGTGTCATCGCGCAGTACTTCCTCGCTCATTTCATCCAGTAGCTCATTGACTTCAGAATCTTCATCCTCTTCTTTGAGCGGCTCGAATGGCTCATCAGCCGCAAACGCTCGCGCACTGTCGGAATGCTCCTCAAATGCGGCAATCGGAATGAGCGATGCGATCTCAACGGCCGCCGTCGAGCTCGAATCCTCGGTGGGTGCGTCACCGTCCAATGACAGCCGGAAGTGAGCGTCAGTCGCTCCAGATAGGATGCGCGACCAGAAGACAAGGTTGTGCAGGACGGTGGGATTGTAGTCGCGGGCCGTGCGGCTCGTGGTGCGTGGTCCGATCCGGTGAGCTTCAATCCAAGTCTCTGCGCCGTCCGTCGTGAACACGTACGTTGGAAGCAACGAGAGCGCCCAGGTGTCCCCGAATCGCTCGAACCGCAAGGCAATCGCCTTATGCTCCCAAAAATGCAGTTTACTGGTCGCGCGTGAAACGACCGGCTTTGCCACAGTGCGTGTGGCCTGCTTAAACAACCCTCGATAGTTCACCGTGCGCGCTGCCCCGTTGTCATGGGGGTAATAGGCACGGATGCTGTTACCCATGAAACGATGACGCAGCGATAATCTATCCAGATGCTGGTCCAAGGCAGCATTTAGAAGCCAGGGAATTGCGGTATATGCGGTCGCAGCAGCCAATAACTCAGCGACGGGAAGTGACTCGATCTTCGCGTCTGAAGCCAACTGCAGCATGCCGGCGGAGCTCTCACTCGCAGGATCGGCAAACGTCCACAGTGCATCGCCAATCCGACAAAAAGGCGGTGCGCCGCTTTCTCGGAGGGTCTTCAAGTCGCCGCCGCCCGCGATAGTCGGAATCCTCCAGACTGAGCTCGGCCACGCAGAAATCGACAGGAGATTCGGGGAATAGCGTAGCTCGCGCTGGATCGCGCGGGCGGTACGGGTCGTGGGATCGATCGCTAGCGCCTCCGGTCGCGCAGAGATCTCGACGCTGAAGGCTCGGTTTTCATCGATCGGACCGAACGTCAAGGCATTCAAGTTGTTGGCCGCTTCGCTGACAACGTCGGGCAGTCCAGAGCCTTCCTTGTCCATTGCGCCAGCGGAGAAGAAAAAGTCGGCGATGACGGGATTTCGATAGCCCTTTATGCCGCGTGCCGAGGCCTGGATGACCGATTGCATGTCACGATCCCGCAACTGCTGTCGCACGTGGTCGGTTAAGCCGCCCGGATTCACAAACGTGATTTGCGTTGGGGTGATCCGCACTCGGCCCGGCGCCGCCTCCGCGTAGTCGCGATGCGCCAGCAGATTCGTGGCGATCTCCTTGAGCGCCAGCGGTGGATAGGGATAGATCTCGCGTGAAGCATGCCCTTTGAGCCGAAAGGGTCGATTGACCCTTGCCAAGAGCGTGAGCAACGACTCGAGCTGTACCCATAGATTGCCATCGATCTGGGCACTGCCATCGTGGCGGTCGGTCTGAGCGCCGGGGACGTCTTGCTCCAAGATGCCCGCAACCCAGAGAGCGTCACCTTGCAGTTCGATCTCAACCCGCGCAGGTGGCAACTGGTCGTCACGCGTGCGGGCAAAGAGCAGTTGTCCTCCCTTCGACGGCAGCCAATCGCCGTGGTGTCGAACAGCGAGGTTTCGGTCCACCATCGCCGCGACCAGAGACTCGTCGGTCGCCAGTGACGGAGTCGGCAGTCGAACGGCTTCGCAGTATGCGACGAGCTTCGTCTTAAGGAGCGCGCGATCCAGGCGGGTCAGCAGCACCGACGAGGGTTGAAGGTCGTGGGCCATGACTTGCGGCGCGGTGGCTTCGGCGGCGGCCGCATCGATCGGTGCACTGGCGAGCAGATCAGGCAGCTGGCTAGAAAGTTCGATCATCAGCTCATCGAAGCCGTCGATCTGCACAAACTGGAAGTTACTCCCGAGGCTGGCTGCAAGTTGGGCGACGAGAGGCGAGTCCTCGACTGGCGCTTGGCTACCGCGATGGCACCAATAGATGCCACGTCGGTATCCAGCGCATTTCTCCGACTGATTGAGCAGGAGATGCTGCATGACCGAGGCTTCGCCGCCTCGGTAACCGATCACGACGAGGGGGTGATCGCGCAGCAGGGGATAGAGTTTCTCGACGAGGTCGTGGTTAAGACGTTGGGTTTCATTTTCGATGTTCTGATCGGTGTAGTGATCGACGGAGCCATGCAGGTAGACGATCTGTGGGTACTCGGGAATCGTCGAAATCAGCCGAAAATCATCAGGGGTGCGGATCTCGTCGACGTGATGTACGGCTGCGGTCGAGCGGCACTCTCCAGCCAAGAGCTGGTCGAAGTTCGTCGTGAGGATCGTAAGCAATACCCTGCGGGCGAGAAGTTGCGCGAGCAGCTGATAGCCGCGGCTCGCCGCCAGTCCTGGATTGAGGATGCGGCGAAAGAGTGCCTTGCGGTCCTCCTGTGGGCGAAGAAGGGCCTCTACGGCGGACGGGTACTGATCTGCGAGAGGGACATCATGGCGGAACCAAGATTGTTTCTTGAGCCAAGGCCACCAATCAGTTCTGACAATGGTCGGATCATCCATGCTGCGCGCGTGAGCCACGCAATAACCCCATTTCGCGATCTGTCCGACTAACGCTTCTGAGTCAGGGATTCCTGAACGTACCGAGCAGCCCGCCCCGAGGAGAAACACGGGACGGGTTGGTCGCTTCAGAAGGCTCGCAATTGTGAGACTTGGCTGGCTAGCCACAAATGTATGCTCGACTTCATGACGGTGCCGGACGGACCCGATCCCGGAGTCGGACCACGGTGGCGGGGAGGCGCATTCTCGCAAATGTGATCGCGAACGGCGCGTGTAACTGGTTCGCCGGGGGAGATTCGCGTGTCGACGGTCAGGAGGTCGGGCCGTGCCGGTGTTGGCGACACCGATTGGCGGCCGAAGTGACGCCAACAACAACAGGGCTCGATCGCGGCTTGGCACGTCGTTCCACTGCCATCGCTCCATGGCCAAGGTCAAGTATAGGTCAGGTATAGGATTGACGGCTTCGGGTCCGTAAAATACTCTACATCATATGAAAAATATGATCTTGCGTACCGACTCGGTCCCGAGCGGTAAAGGTGAGTTGTCAGCCAAGCAGGTGCGCGCGGCGAGGGCACTGCTGGCCTGGTCGCAGCAGGATCTCGCCGCCCGAGCGGGCATTGCCGTCTCGACGGTGGCTGACTTCGAGCGAGGGCAGCGCACCCCGGTACCCAACAACGCGGAGGCGATTCGCAGGGCGTTGGAGGAGGCCGGCATTCGGTTTCTCCCGGAAGGCGCAGTCATCGGTCCCGCGCTTCCGCGCCTCGGTTCAACGACGAAGTCCGGGGCGCCGATCAGTTGGATCACCGTAACCGATCTGGCGCAGTGGGCCGAGCGTTTGGACGGAAGAGGGTCGTTGCCGTCCGTCCTGGCGAAGCTCGTACGTGCCGGCGGCTGGGCGCTGCCTCACTTCCCCTCTGATGAGGGCATCCAGTTTGGCGGATGGGACGGCGTGACGCGGGCCGAGATCGGCAGCGACTACGTTCCCGTGGGTACCACGGGGTGGGAGATCGGAACCCAGCGAGAGGGCATTTCCGGCAAGGCCGACGAAGACTACAACAAGCGCGCGAAGAATCCGGGCCCCCTCAATCCATCGGAATCGACCTTCATTTTCGTCACGCCGCGATACTGGCCAGAGAAGGACTCGTGGGCAGCGAATAAGCGGTCACAGGGTGTTTGGCGAGACGTCCGCGCGTACGACGGGACGGACTTGATAGACTGGATCGGACTGTACCCCGCCGTCGGGCAGGCTCTCGCCGTCGCGCTGGGAAAGCGCCCTCCGGGCGCCCGGCAACTCGAAGAGATCTGGAAGGAATGGTCGCTTGCGACCTCCCCGCCGCTGACACCGGAGGTCATTCTGGCCGACAGGGACCAGGATGTCGTGGCCGTTCTGAAGTGGCTGAGGAACGATCCGACCATTCTCCCGATTCAGGGCGAGACCGCCGAGGAAGTGGCCGCGTTTGTCTACGCCGCCATCCGGGAACTGCCCGTCGAGGATGCCGGACACTATCTCGCCCGGACGCTGGTCGCGGAGTCCCCGAGTGTGGCGCGGACGTTGGGGGACAGCCGTACGCGCTTGGTCGTCGTGCTGCTCGAGCCGGAGCCTGGTTTGGCTCAGGCGATCACGCAGAACGGCCACCACGTGCTCCTGGCCTACAGCGGCCCACATCATCTCAGCGACATCCGTAAACTGACCCGGCCCACTCGCGAGGGAATCGAGAGTGCGCTTGAAGCCGCCGCGGTACCGGAAGACCGTGCCAAGCGGCTGGCTCGAGAGGCTTCGCGCAGTCTCGCGGTGCTGCGGCGGCTGATGGCTTCGCTGTCGGATCGATTGCCCGGATGGGCGCAGAGCGCGCCTCCTCACGCCCTGTTGGGCGCGCTGCTCACCGGCGGATGGGACGAAAGATCCGAAGCCGACCGACGTGCAGCGGCTCGCCTTGCCGACATGCCCTACGAAACATTTGCGGTGGCATTGGCACAGTTTACCGGTCCGTTCGATCGCCCGTTGCGCAAGGTGGGCTCGACGTGGAAGGTCAACTCGCCTCAAGACGCCTGGCTCCTGCTTGCGCCGTACCTGACGCCGGTGGATGTCGACCGGTTCGAGGAAGTGGTCGGGGCCGTGCTCGCCACCGCCGATCCGCGCTACAGCATGAGTGGCGAGGAGCGTTGGTATGCACCCCTCAAGGACGTCAGGCCCGAGTATTCCGAACATTTGCGCCGCGGCCTGGGCGAGATCCTGATCATGTTCGCGCTCTTCGGGAATCGTGTGCAGTTGGTCCCGGATGCCGACCGACGCGCCGATCGGGTGGTATACCGGCTCCTCAACGGGGCGGACGATCAACGCTGGTGGTCGCTGTCAGGTGACTTTCAGCTCCTCGCGGAGGCGGCGCCCGAGCGATTCCTCGAAGCGGTGCAGTTGAGTTTGGATCAGCCCACTCCTCCGATCGCCGCGCTTCTGAAAAGCGATCCCGATCCCACCTTTGGGCGGGAGTATCTGTCGAATCTGCTGTGGGCGCTCGAATCACTGGCCAGATCGCCGCGCTATCTCGGGCAGGTCGCGAGGATTCTGGCTCAGCTTGATCAAATGGACCCTGGCGGTCGTTACAAGAACCGTCCCGGCAACAGTCTTCGCGAACTGTTTGTTTTGTGGCTGCCGCAGACCGGCGCCACGCTTGCCGAGCGGCTGAAGGTGCTTGATATGTTGCGCAAGCGCTATGGCGCGGTGGCGTGGAAGCTGATGTTGGGCATCCTGCCGAGCGGTCACGACGCATTGAGCCCCGCGGCAACACCTAGGTGGAGAGACCTGGCTCCGGAGACGGCCGAGGAGGTGACGTACGCGCTCATTCAACAGGGCGCGTACGAGGTCAGCTCGCGGCTGCTGACCGATGTGGAATTGGACGTCGAGCGGTGGACGGCTCTGCTGGAGCGAATCGGCAATGTCTCGGACCGCAATGAGTTGATTCGAAGTCTCGCCAGTGCCGCTGCCAGACTGGGTGATGAGGGCGAGCGCACCCGACTCTGGGCCGTGGTGCGTCGAACATTGCACAACCATCGACAAATCCCGGATGCGAAGTGGACGCTTCCGGCCTCCGAACTCGCTGAACTCGACAAGGTGTACGCAGTGCTAACGCCGAGCGACCCGGTGACGCGCACGGCGTGGCTCTTCGGCGGCGGGGCGGGGTTACCGAATCCTGTTGGAGGATGGCGCGGCGAAGACGAACAGCGGAAGGTCGAGAGACAGAAAGCCGGGTTGGAGATTCTGCAGACGCAAGGGGTGAATGGCGTGCTCGCTCTCGCCGAGGCCGCTCAAGATCCCTTGCAGCTGGGCGTCGCGCTCATCGCTGCGGGCATCGCTGTGCGCGAGCGCGACCTGCTGTTGGAGCGCTCGTTGAAGAGTGCAAGTGACCACCTGCACGGGCTCGCGCACGGCATGGTCGCGATGACGTTTCAGACGGCCAAGAAGCCTTGGTTCGGGAAGCTCGTTGCCAAGGCGCAGGCCGAAGCGTGGGGCGACCGGGCTGTCCTGACATTGCTCTGCGCGGTGCTGCAGGACCGGTGGATCTGGACGCTGGCGGCGAGCCTCGGAGCCGACATCGAGCGGCAATATTGGCGCCGCGTTGCGGCCTTTGCGATTGAGGCCACCCAGAAAGACATTCCGTTCGTGGCGCAAAAGCTCACGGCGGCCGGTCGCGCCCGTCACGCGCTCGAGCTTTTGGTGCATCGCCTCAGCGACACCGTCCCCGGCAAGCCCCGGAAGATCAAGTTTCCCGACGCGATCTTGGTCGAGGTCCTGAGGGAGGCGGCGGCGCCGCCGTGGGAGGACCCGGATCAAAACAGTGTCGTGATGTTTCAGCACTCGGTTGCTCAGCTCCTCAAGCGTCTGGATGCGGCGAAGGACGTCTCGGAGGAGACGATGCTCGAGCTTGAGTGGACGTACCTGCGCCTGCTGGAGTATTCGGAGCGGCCACCCAAAGCGATCATGCGTGCTCTGGCGCGCGACCCCGATCTCTTCGTGCAGCTCCTGTGCGGAATGTACAAGCCGAGCCCCGAGAGCGGCGTGGAGGAGCCGCCGCCGGCGGATCCCACCGCAGCGAAGCGCTTTGCCGAGTACGCCTTTAACATACTGCGGCAGTGGGACGTGGTGCCCGGCACGAATGCCGAAGGCGATATCGACGGCGCGGCCCTCGACGCCTGGGTCAAGCAGGCACGGAAGCTCGCGGGGGGCAGGGGACGCGATCTGATCGCGGACCTGAAGATCGGAGAGATACTCGCCGCCTCCCCGGTGGGGCAGGACGGCATCTGGCCGGCAGCGCCCGTCCGCGATCTCATCGAGGCCAGTCACAGCGAGCATCTGGAGGAGGGGTTCCTCAATGGTCAGCACAACCGGCGCGGCGTTACGAGCCGGCTTCCGCGCGACGGCGGCAAGCAGGAGCGCGACATCGTGAAACGATTCGAAGGGTTCACCCAAGCCACCGCGCTGGAGTGGCCCAGAACCTCGGCCGCGCTCGCGAGGATCGCGAAGGACTACGCCATGGACGCGCGTCGGCACGATGAGGACTCCGAGCAAGTTGACTGGTGAACTCCGACTGGCAGCCCACCTGACGACGGCTCAGGTCCGCGCAAGCGGACGGGCGATCCAGAATAGCGGTTAGACCTATGGGCTCACAGATTGAAGATTTGACGAGAGCGTTCCGCGCTGGGGAGTGGCTGCCACAATTCGAGTCCATGTTTCCCGCCGGCGCCCCGTCCGTCTCCGGGAGTGATATCGCCTATCTGCTGGACAAGGCGAAGGCCAATCTCGAGAAGCGCAGGCTCGGGCAGGCGACGAATTTACTTGCTTTGGCGCTGCGGCTGAACGCGGAAGAGGCCGTCCCGCGAATCAGGAGAACCGGGGTCCTCCGTGCGTCCAAGTACCGATACGAGAGTGATCTGGTCGCGGGCGTGGTGAAGGCCCTGCTCGAGCGGCGCGCGGCGCTGACTCTTTCAGAGACCGCCATCGCCTATTTCGAGTCGGTGCTGACCTTGCTCCAGTTGGCGCCGGCGGCGCGGGAGTTGCAGCAATGGATCGTGGGCGAGCTGAGGAAGCGCAAGGATGCTGCACTGAAGACGCTGGTCGTCATTGTTGACCTAAGATTCTTGATGCTGCAGACGCCCGACCGGCATTGTTCCGCCGATGACCCGAAATTCTATGCCGCCGAGGATTATGCGGAGGCTCTGTCACTGCTCATCCATCTCTTCGATACGTTCGTTGGAATACGAGACGAGCATTTCAACCTGCTGGACGAAGACGGGATTTATGCGGGCGACTACGATGCCATGCTGATCGCCGCGTGCAAAATAAAAAGATACAACGAGGCGGAACTGCTGATCGATATTTTCTCATTTGAGGCGGCGCGTAAGGGAGGCGTTGTCAGAATAACACCTGCTGACATCGCGCTGGAGCAGTCCATTCGGCTCGGATATATCCAAGGCGAGCTTCAGAAGGCGGTTAGGGAAGTTTCCGGTCTGCAAGGATCAGACATGGAAGATCGTCCTTCGCTCGCTGAGCTCGTGCGAAAAGTATCTGAAGAGCATGAAAGTACGCTGATGTCGCAGGTAAATAACCCGATTCCCAGGATTGTGTTTCACATGCCTGATGTGCCGGAGTTGTTTGGGCCCTTCCGGGAAGACCATCTGTACGCGGAGGACGTGACTTATCTTGAAGAAACGGCAAAAGAGCAGTATTGCAGGCCTGACAAACTGCTTGATTTCGAGGTCGTTGACGGGCTCGTGCTGTTTGACGTCCTGAAGATCCAGCGGTTCCTGAACTTTCTCGGCGGCCTCATGGGTAGACGCCTGTTGCCACTCTTTCGTGCGGGCGCACCGCTCGCTCATCGTTCACTGCTGGCCGTGTTTAGAATAGAGCAGTTCCGAGAGCTTTTAGGCAGGTGCGTAAACATGCAGTCGGCTGCGGCGTTCATGCGCTGTGTCGAGTACGGCGGGTCGCAGCAAAGGGGAATGTTTGACGTGCAGTACCAACCCGTGATTCGCGGAAAGCGGTACGTGCTGGTACCCCTGAATATCCTCCGCAACGCCAACCTGATGAGGAACCTGCTGTATTTACACGCGCAGAAGGGTAAAGCGGAAGATCCGGACAGCAAGGTCTCCATGCAACAATTCCTGTATGCCTCCATGAGAAAGCGCTTTCGGTGCGTCGCAGAAAGCGTCAGGCTCAAGGTGGCGGGGCAGCACCTGGAAATCGACATTCTTGCGATCGTCGGCAAGACATTACTCGTGATTGAATGCAAGAGTCCCTTTCACCCGTGCGATCTGCACGAGCTGCGGACGAGCTACGATCACATAGTCAAGGCGGCAGATCAGCTGGATCGCCTGAAGGCGGTGCTGCAAGACGACGCGATTGTTCGGCCGCTCATAGGCAGGTTGGGATGGAGCGATGTGGAGTACGACTCGGTCGGGGGCTGCATCGTCACAGGAAACCGCATGTTTAACGGCTATATGATTCGGGGGAATCCTGTGCGACAGGCGTACGAGATGACGAGCGTACTCGAGGAAGGAACCGTCACTCTGGAGACCGACGTGCTGCGCGTGTGGCAGGGCGAGGAGTTCTCACCCGAGGACCTGCTGGGTTATCTTGCAGGCGTAACGACGCATCAGGATCTCTTCGCGTCGATGGAGCCGCGCGATGTGACGTATCGATTCGGTCCTGACGAGATGACCTTTTCGACGTTTGTCCTGATCGGGGAGCGGCTTACGCAATTGATGCGATCCAGGTACCCGGTCGTGGGAAAGCGTGCAGCGGACAGCGCGCCGACCGCTTAGACCCGCATGAGTGACTTTCGACGCATTAAGGGCGGCCTATCTCAGAAACGCTGGAGAGGTATCCGGTGCGCTTCGTAGCCGGCGGGCCCTCCATTCCTGACGAAGTCTTGGTCGCAAGAGACGACGGTCGCGTCATCTTCTTCTGCGGAGCCGGCGTATCACGGGCTCGTGCCGGACTGGTGGACTTCTTCGGCCTTGCGAGGCAGGTACTCGATACCTTGGAGGCGGATGGGGAGACGCCGACCAGGAAGCTCTTCAACGCAGCGAAGCGAGTGGAAGCCGAGACCGGCATCAGTGGACTTGTGCCGGCTGATCGAATCTTTGGCTTGCTCGAGCGTGACTTTAAGTCCCGCGACATTCAGGAGTCGGTCGCCATAGCGCTGAGGCCGACTCCATCCGTTGAGCTGTCAGCGCATCGCACGTTATTGCAACTTGCGACCGGGCCAGACGGCAAGGTGCGATTGGTGACGACGAACTTCGATCTGCTCTTCGAGGCCGCGGAGCCTGGTCTGAATTCTTTCGCACCCCCTAAGCTGCCGGACCCTAGACGGCACGATGATCTTGTGGGGGTTACCCACCTACACGGAAAGGTGACTGCCGACTATACGGGCGCCGCCGATGATGGCTTTGTGCTCTCAAGCTCCGAGTTCGGGCACGCCTACGTGTCCGATGGCTGGGCTACCAAGTTCATTTCCTCGCTTTTGGACAAGTACGTCGTCGTGTTTGTGGGCTATACGGCCGACGACCCGCCCGTTCATTACCTACTCGAGGCACTAAATCGCGATGCCGGTTCAAAGGGCGGCCTGTACACGTTTCAGGCAGGTACCAGTGCGGATGCGGACGCCCGGTGGCGTCAACGAGGCGTTCAGCCTATCGCGTACGATCCGGCTGACAATCACAAAGCCCTTTGGGACACGCTTGCAGCCTGGGCAAGCCGCGCGCAAGGCCCGGAAGCTTGGTACGACAACACAATCAAGATGGCCGCACGCGGGCCCGAAGCCCTATCGCTGCACGAGCGGGAGCAGGTTGTGCACCTCATAGAGACCGTCGATGGAGCGAGAAGGTTTGCCTCGGCAGCCGAGATCGCTCCGGCTGACTGGCTCTGCGTGTTTGATCCAGCCGTGCGATTCTCCATGCCTAAGCGCTTGAAGGACGTGGTCGATGGTCCGATTGTCGACCCCTTTGACTTGTACGGCCTCGACTCAGATCCGCGTCCGGCACCTGTCGATGCGGGCGACTTTCGCGCAACGCGTGCGATTCCGGACGGCGTCAAGAATCCTCTGCTATTGACGCGCCTGGATCGACAAGACCCGGGCCCCAACGGCATGCCTGCAATCCGCGGACATTGGGCGCTCAACGTTTCAGCCTTACCCGATCGACTACGGCTCCTCGGCGTCTGGATCAGCAAAGTGGCCCACCAGCCTGCTGCGGTCTGGTGGGCGACCGGGCAGCGAGGACTGCACCCCGATATTCAGCAGATGATCCGATTCCAACTCGAACGAACTGGCAGCCCCAGTTCGCCCGCAGTGAGGAGGGCGTGGCGGCTCATGTCGGAAGCCTGGGCAACGAAACAGGATGAAGCCAACACCCCGTGGTTCGCGCTCAAGGCATCCATCGTAGTCGACGGCTGGAGTCCCGCGGCGGCGCGCCAGCTCGCCTTGACGCATTGTCCGTACCTCGCGGTTAAGCGGCCATTCAGCGGTTCTCCGAAGCCACCGGGGTTGGAAAACGCCAGTCTCGATGACATGTTAGTGCTCGATGTCGAGTATCCACGCCTCGACATTGACGTGCAGATTCCGGATTCAATGATACCGGCCGTCGCGCGTGAGTTCCGTCGAAACGTTGAACAGGCGGTGGCGCTAGAGTCCGAGACGGGCGGCTATGCGTTGAGCCAAATTGCGCCGATCGAAGCGGATCCTGGTCTCGAGGGAGCATCGTCTCAGCGCGAGTTCGAACTCTCTAAGTGCGTCCTGTTCTACGCCGGTTTGTTCAAGCGACTCGCCGAGTTGAGCCCAGCCGCCGCAAAGCACGAGTACGACTCGTGGCAGGAAGATGATACGGTTTTTGCGCGCCTGCGGATTTGGGCGTGTACGCAGGCCGGCGTTCTGATGGACGCCGAGGCGGGAAAGCTCCTCTCAGGCTTGCCTGATTCAGTTTTCTGGGGCGGGACGCACCAGCGAGACCTATTGCTTGCCCTGCAGAAGCGATTGGCTTCGATGCCGCAGGATAGCGTTGCTACCGTTGAAGCGCGTCTGCTCGCCGGACCACCGGCAGAAGGTGTCAATGACCCGGACGTTGTGCAGCGCCGCGCGTGGTTCTCACTAAATCGCATTCGCTGGCTGCACAACCAAGGATGCCTGTTTACTTTCAACTTCGAAGCCGAGAGCGCAAGGCTCCGCGCGCTGGCTCCAAAGTGGCAACCTGAGTACGCGGAACGTGCGGCCGGCTCCTTGGAGAGCCAAGCGGGATATGTCCGCACAGATACGGCTTTCGATGCGCTACTGTCTGTCCCGCTCGCGGACCTGCTCACGCGCGCGCGTGAACTCAGCGGCCACAGTCGCGAGGGCTTCGTACAGGACGACCCCTTTGCCGGGCTAGTGGACGCGCGGCCGGTACGCGCCTTCCGCGCGCTTATCTACTCGGCCAAACACCAAGATTATCCAGACTGGGCATGGACAACATTCCTGTCCCCGCAAGCCAGAGCCAAGGACAAGCCGCGTTTTGCCTGTGCGATAGCTTGGCGGGTCTCACGACTGCCGGCGAGTGTCATTGGGAATCTGGCCCATGCGATCTCCGCCTGGCTTCAGACGGGAATCCCTGCGCTCGCCTCTCGTTGCCCATCGGCGCTAGAGGCTCTTTGGTCTAGTCTGATCTCAGCGCTCGGTGTAACGCCAGCTGCAGTTCAATCAGCTGTCGTACGGCGCAAGGACCGCGAGACCGAGTGGGTGACGGAAGCACTCAACTCGCCGGTGGGCAGATTGACTCAAGTACTCATGAAAGATCCCCGCGTGATGGCGCAGCAGGCTGGCGACGAAATTCCTCCGTCGTGGCTGCGAACAGTCGAGCAATTGCTGTCCCTTCAGGCACCTGCACGGCAACACACATTGGCCATATTGGCACACAACCTGAACTGGTTCGATGCGCGGGCACCTCAATGGACTGACGAGCATCTCATTGCGCCGCTGGACGCCGATGCCTCAGACCGAGGTGCTATCTGGGCCGGATACTTTTGGGGTGGTCGCACACCTGCGAAGCCCCTATACGAAAAGCTAAAAGGCAACATGAAGGCTCTTATCGAGAGTCATGCCATAACGCGGCATGAGCACGTGGGCTTTCTCGCGGCAATGTTGCTGGACGGCTGGCAACGGATAGCATTCGAGGGTGCACCCCGCCTGATCTCCGATGCAGACATGCGTCAGATGTTGCTGGAGGGCGGGGATGCCTTTCGTGCGCAAGCTGTGTGGTACTTGGAACAGTGGGTCAAAGGGACCGACGAGCGGAGTCAGGCTTGGGCCCAGTTGCTTCCCGAGTTGCTGAAAGAGGTCTGGCCTCGTCACAAGAGCGCCAAGAGCCCGAGGACTTCCGCCCGCCTCTGCGATCTTGCTTTTTCGAGCCCGCGGCTCTTTCCGAGTATCGCTGACATTGTGACGGACCTCGTCGCGAAGGTGTCCGATCAGCATTTGATACTCACCGATCTCCAAGACGAAAACAGCGTGACTGTGAAGGAATATCCAAGGCAGGTGCTTGCGTTGCTATCAGCGATACTTCCGGAGGAGGTATCGAAATGGCCCTATGGCATTGAGGGGATTGTGGATCGCTTACAGCAAGCAGATGCGTCACTGTTGAATGATGACCGACTCATCGAACTCAAACGGAGATTGGCCGCTCCTCGCCTGGGATGAGGATTCGATCGTGGTGACCAGTCAGAACGGGCCCTGCGCGGCCGCAGCGGGCGCCTTGGCAGCGTCGGTTTACGAAGGCTCGTGCGCGAAATAGGCGCGTCTCATTCGCCGAGTTATTCGGATTCGTCAACGGCGGAACGGGCGCTGTACGATCCGGGTTGAGAGTGCGGTCATAAAACGGATGCCGCACAATGGCCGGTCCACGGATTCTCGCAATGGGACAGGTCGGGTGCGGGGCCATTCTGAGGCCTGAACTTAGAAGGATTTTCGGTGCGCCAATCGACCTAATTTCCTTTTAAGGCGTTCCTCTCTCTTCTGATCGTAGTGCTTGTCCAGCATCAGACGTGACGTGCCTACGACTGCGTCCAGGTCGACATCCTCGTCCAGCATCTCCGTGATCACAGTATGTCGCGAGGTGTAGCACACAGTACCCGGTGGAATCGCCTCGAGCCCCTGCTGGCGACCAGATCGCGTTGGCGCCCGCTTAGAGCCGCGCGCATGCCTCGCGACGTTGTATGCCGCGTCGCTTTACCTGTCGCTGGGCTGACAGGGTATGCTGCGGGCGAAATCTTAACCGAATCGTGCCGATGTCTATCTACATCAAAATCACCGCCAGAAACCCCGAGATCGGGCCGCTTAAAACCTTTTACCTCGTTGTTACCTCGATCCATAAAAAAGCGGCAAGGACGATGTCTAAGTCCTTGATTTATATGGCGCTCCCACCGGGATTCGAACCCGGGTTTAAGCCTTGAGAGGGCTCCGTCCTAGGCCTCTAGACGATGGGAGCGTTTAGGGCGTTGCCAGGAAGGCGCGCTATTATAGGGGGCCTTCTCAAGACCTCAAGCCGAAAGAATACCGACATTGAACGCACCTGACGCGCCAGTCGTGGCGCCCGCGGCCCAGCCGCGAATCATTCCCCGCGCCGATCACACTATCTCCCGCTCGCATATCTCCCCCAACGCCTTGCGCGTGCTGTATCGGCTGCGCGAGGGGGGCTACCAGGCCTTCCTGGTGGGCGGCTGCGTGCGCGATCTGCTGATCGGCCTCGAGCCCAAAGACTTCGACGTGGCCACCGATGCCCTGCCCGAGGAGATCAGGAAGCTGTTCCGCAACTGCCGCCTCATCGGCCGGCGCTTCCGCCTGGCGCATGTGTTCTTCGGCCGGGAGATCATCGAGGTGGCGACCTTCCGCGCGGCCACGGCGCCTTCGGCCGGAGAGGATCCCCTGCCCGATGCCGAGGAAGGTGGCACCGAGGCTGAGCCCGATGCCGACGCAGAGGAGAGCGAGGAGCCGCTCGATATCACGCTCGCCGAGCACGCTTCCGATAGCGAGCGGGTGTTCGACAAGAGCGGACGCATTGTGCGCGATAATGTCTACGGGAACATCGATGAGGATGTGTGGCGGCGCGATTTCACGGCCAACTCGCTGTACTACAACATTGCGGATTTCTCGATCTGGGACTATGTCAACGGTCTTGAGGATGTCACGGCGCGCACATTGCGCCTGATCGGCGATCCCGAGACCCGTTATCGCGAGGACCCGGTGCGCATGCTGCGCGCGGCACGCTTCGAGGCAAAATTGGGTTTTGAGATCGAGCCGGCCAGCGCCGAGCCCATCGGGCGTTTGAGCGGACTGCTGCCCGGGGTGCCGCCGGCCCGCCTGTTCGATGAGACTTTGAAACTTTTCCTGACCGGTCACGGCGTGCAAAGCCTCGAGGTGCTGCGCCGGCGCGGCTTGCTCGCTGTGCTGCTGCCCTCGGTCGACGACTATCTCAATACGCACTCCGGCAGCCTAGTCGAGAAGCTTCTGATACGCGGACTGGCTAATACCGATGAACGAGCCCGCGCCGATAAATCCGTCACGCCCACTTTCCTTTTCGCGCTGCTGCTCTACGGCCCGGTGGCCCGATTCATCGAGGCGACGCCGGCGGAATGCTGGCATGAGGTCGGCACCATTCTCGACGCATGCGAGGCGGCGGTACGCGAGGTGCAGCGCACCATGACCATCCCGCGGCGCTTCTCCTTAGGGATTCGCGAGATGTTCGTGCTGCAGCCACGCCTCGAGCATCCGCGCGGACGGCGCGCGCTGCGCGTGCTCGAGCATCCGCGCTTCCGCGCCGCCTACGACCTTTTGCTGCTGCGCGCCGAGCAGGGGCTGGCACCGGCCGAGATCGCGCAGTGGTGGACACGCATCCAAGAGGTGGATGCCGAGGAGCGCGAGCGCATGATCGAGGCCGTGGACGGACGGGCTGTATACAAGGAGGGTTCACGCCATAGTATCCGTAAGCGCCGCCGCCGGCGGCGTCCCGCATCGTCGGCATGAGCGTCTGGCAGAGCGCCTATATCGGGATAGGCAGCAATCTTGAGGATCCGCGCGGACAGGTGCTCAAAGCCTTCGCGGCGCTGGCATCGCTGCCCAGGACTCGTGCCGTGGCGCTCTCGCCCCTCTTTGGCTCCAAGCCCTTAGGGCCCATCGCACAGCCGGATTTCGTCAATGCCGCGGCCGGCGTGCTCACGCAGCTGCCGCCTGCGGAGCTGCTGGCCGCTCTACGCGCCCTCGAGGAGGCGCAGGGTCGTCCCCGGACCTACGAGAAATGGGGGCCGCGCATCATCGATCTCGATCTCCTTATTTACGGACGCGAGCGGCGGGCGGACTCTGAACTCACTCTGCCGCACCCCGGGATAGAGAAGCGCAATTTCGTTCTGTATCCTCTGGCGGCAATCGCCCCGGATCTCGATGTTCCCGGGTCCGGCAAGGTCGCCGGCCTCAAGGAGCGCATCGGCTCGACGGGCCTTTGGCCTCTTTGAGACTAAACAAGATGACCGGGGAAGCGCACCGTTTTATCGTGATCGAAGGGCCGATCGGCGTCGGCAAGACCAGCCTTGCCCGCCGCATGGGCGAGAGCCTGTCGGCGGATCTGGTGCTGGAGCAGGCGGCGGAGAACCCCTTTCTCGAGCGCTTCTATCGTAATCCGCGCGCGGCTGCTTTTCCCACCCAGCTTTATTTCCTCTTCCAGCGCGCCCAGCAGCTTGCTGCGCTCAAACAGCAGGACCTTTTCTCGCCGGTGCGCGTCGCGGACTATCTCATCGAGAAGGACCGCCTGTTCGCGCGGGTGACCCTCGATGAGGTGGAGTTCGGGCTCTATGAGCAGGTCAGCGCCAAACTTCAGATCGAGGCGCCGAAACCGGATCTGGTGATTTATCTGCAGGCGCCGGTCGATGTGCTGCTCGAGCGCATTGCGCGCCGCGGCATCACCTTCGAGCAGCACATCGACCGCGCCTACCTCGAACGCCTCAACGAGGCCTATGCGCGCTTCTTCCACGAGTACGAGGGGGCGCCCCTGCTGATCGTGAATGCGGCCTCCATTGACCCCGTCAATAATCTGTCGGACTTCGAGGAGCTCATGGCGGCCGTCAACCGCATGAAGCGCGGGCGGCTTTACTACAATCCGATGCGGCACGCCTCGATCTGAGGTAGCCTCGTAGCTATGTATACCCACCTGCAGCTGCGCGATTCGACCCGTCCGCCGGTGACGCTGGCCACGCTCGCGCAGATGAAGGCGCAGGGCGAGAAGATCGCCTGTCTGACCTGTTACGACGCCAGTTTTGCCGTGCTGGTGGATGCGGCGAACGCGGATGTGGTGCTGGTCGGGGACTCCCTTGGCATGGCCATCCAGGGACACGACACCACCGTGCCTGTCACCATGGACGACATGGTCTATCACTGCCGCGCCGTGGCACGCGGCACGCACCGGCCCTTTCTCATGGCGGACCTGCCGTTCATGAGCTACCCCTCCAAGGAGCTGGCGTTGAAGAATGCCGTGCGCCTCATGCAGGAGGGTGGTGCGAAGATGGTCAAGCTCGAAAGTGGCGCGGGACAATTGGAAATCGTCGAGGCGCTGGCCAGCCACGACATCGCCGTGTGCACTCACCTGGGGCTCAAGCCGCAGTCGGTGCACAAGACCGGCGGCTTTCGCGTGCAGGGCCGCGAGGAGAGCGCGGCGGAGCGCATGCTCCGCGATGCGAAGAGCCTGGAATCGGCGGGCTCGGATATCGTGCTGCTCGAGTGCGTGCCGACGGATCTCGGCGCGCAGATTGCCAAAGCGCTGCGCGTGCCGGTCATCGGCATCGGCGCGGGTCCCGGTACCGACGGGCAGATCCTGGTGATCTACGATGTGCTCGATATCACGAGTGGCAAGAAGCCCCGTTTCGTGCGCAACTTCATGGTGGGCGCAGGCGATAATCTTGCGGCGCTGACGCGCTACGTGCAGGCTGTGAAGAAGGGCGAGTATCCCGCGCCGGAGCACTGCTTCTGACGGGGATGGAGACCGTCACCACGATCGCCGCCGTGCGTGAGCGGGTGCGGCAGTGGCGCCGCGAAGGCGAGCGGGTGGCCTTCGTGCCCACCATGGGCAACCTGCACGCCGGCCACATCAGTCTGATCGAGGCCGCGCGTCGTCACGGCGGCCGCTTCGTGGCGAGCCTGTTCGTGAATCCCATGCAATTCGGGCCCAACGAGGATTTCGCGCATTATCCGCGTACGCCGCAGCGCGATGCCGAGATGCTTAGCGCCGCCGGCTGCAGTTTGCTGTTCATGCCGGATGTGGCGGAGATCTATCCCGCCGGGGCGCAGCATTCCACGCAGGTGACTGTGCCTGAGCTCTCGACCATTCTCTGTGGCGCATTCCGCCCCGGCCATTTCGAGGGCGTCGCCACCGTGGTGACCAAGCTCTTCAACATCGTGGTGCCCGATGCCGCGGTGTTCGGCGAGAAGGACTACCAGCAGCTCACCATCATCCGCCGCCTGACCGCCGATCTGTGCCTGCCCATTGAGATCATCGGGGCGCCGACGGTGCGCGAGCCGGACGGTTTGGCCATGAGCTCGCGTAATCAATACCTGACGCGGGAGGAGCGTGCGCTGGCGCCGCGCATCCACCACACGCTGTCGCAGGCCATCGCGCGCCTGCAAAACGGAGAGCGGGATTTCGGCGCCATCGAGCGAGACGGAGGGTGGGCCCTGCGCGAGGGAGGGCTCCAGCCGGACTACTTCACCATTCGCGATGCGGTGGATCTACGCGCGCCCGATGCCAGATCGACGGAGCTCGTGGTGCTGACCGCCGCCCGCTTAGGCAAGGCCCGTCTGATCGACAATCTTCGTGCCCGAATTGTCGGCAAAATGTGATGGGCGTCGCAGTGCGAAATCGCTAACTCAAAGGCCACGTTCCCGCTTGTCTGTGTTTGCCGTCACCGCGGCCGACTCAAGTCAAATCTACAACCGTCCCTGTAACTTCCGGCCCTTGACAAGCTCACGCCGGCAGTCATTACTAGACGCGCTCGAATCCCCGGGAGTTGAATGCGTGGCGCTTGATCCTAACTTGTCTGCCTCGGAGCGGAGTCTTGTCGCGCGGCGGGACCGAGTCAATGCGCTCGAGCTGCTGGAGGCGATGCGGCGCCGCATCAAGCCCATGCTCGTGATCGCCGTGCTGTTTCTGCTGCTCACGGCCGCCGCGGCGTGGCTCTGGCCTCCCACCTATCGTTCGAGCAGCGTCATCCTCATAGAGCAGCAGGAGGTGCCGGAGGATTTTGTGCGCTCGGCGGTGACAAGCTACGCGGACCAGCGGGTGCAGGTCATCGGCCAGCGCGTCATGACCTCGGCCAACCTGCTGGCTATCGCACACAAGTTCAACCTCTACGCCCGCAAGGATAGTGCGCCGACCCGCGAGCAGGTGCTGTTACGCATGCGCAAGGACATCCGTCTGGAGATGATCAGCGCGGACGTGATGGACCCGCATATCGGGCGTCCCTCCAAAGCAACGATCGCCTTCACGGTCGGCTTCGACAGCCATTCCCCCCAAACCGCCAACGCGGTGGCGAAGGAGCTGACTTCGCTATATCTTAGCGAGAACCTCGAATCGCGCCGCCAGTTCGCCTCCGGCACCGCCGCCTTTCTCAACGAGGAGGCGCAGAAACTCGGCGCGCGCGTCACCGAGCTCGAGGGGCAGATCGCGCAGTTCAAGGAAGCTCACCGCGATGAGCTGCCGGATCTCGAGGAGTTCAATATGCAGTCGATGAGCCGCTCGCAGGAGGACCTGCGCGCTCTCGATGTGCGCTCGCAGCTGCTCGACCAGCAGATCGTGTTTCTCGACGGGCAGCTCGCGCAGGTCACCCCGTCCTCGCTGTATGTGAGCGAGGGGGGCGAGCGGATTTTAAGTCCGGCGGATCGCCTGAAGATCGCGCGCACCGAATATGCCAGCGCCTCATCGGTTTACTCGCCCGACCACCCGACGGTGAAGCGCCTGAAGCGCGAGATCGAGGGGCTCGAGGAGGAGGTCAAGGGGCCGGCCGTCTCGAACGATGTGTCGCGGGCGCTGACCGATGCGCAGGGCGAGCTGGCCGCGGCGCGCAAACGCTACTCGCCCGAGCATCCCGATGTGATCGCGCTGGAGCGCAAGGTGGCGGCACTTGAGGATCAGGCGCGCGGCGCTGCCGCCGCGCCGGCGTCCGACAAACCCTCACCACGCGCGGACCTGGCCGACAATCCCGCCTACATTCAGCTGCAGTCGCAGAAGCATGCAGCGGAGGATGAGCGCGCCTCGATCGCTAAGCAGAAGGCGGAGCTGCAGGGGCGCGTCAAGGGTTTTGAGGAACGCCTCTCCCAGGCACCAGCGGTGGAGCGCGACTACAATGCGTTGATGCGCGAATTCGAGGGCGAGAAAGCCAAGTACGCCGATATTCGCCAGAAGCTGACGGAAGCGCAGCTCGCGGCCAACCTCGAGACCGAAAAGCGCGGCGAGCGCTTCACGGTGATCGAGCCGCCGCGGGTGCCGGATATCCCCGCGAGCCCCAACCGCCTGGCCATCGCGGTGCTGGGCTGCGCCCTGTCGTTCGCCGCGGCCATGGGATTCGGCATGATTCTCGAGGCGCTCGATACGCGTATTCGCGGCCGCCGCGGCATCATCGCGCTGCTCGATGCCCCGCCGCTCGCGGTGATTCCCTGGGTAGCCGGCCGCGGACGCGCCTGAGCCATGGAAAAAATCAAACAGGCCCTCGAGACCGCCCGCGCCGAGCGCGAGCGCCGCGCGCGCGACTGGGCCTCGCAGTCCCCGCCCGCCGCGGATGCGGTGCCCACGGTTTCCCCGACCGCCGCCGCTGCACCAGCTCCCGCAACTTCCCCGCCCGTCTCGAACGACGATACGGCATTGCTGTTTGCCCGCACGCATGTCGCGCCGCTCGACAAATCCAGGGTGCGCAAAAACCGGCTGCTGCTGCCCGGGGTGGTGGGCGACGCCGCCTATGCTTTCAAGATGCTGCGCACCCAGGTGCTGCAGCGCCTGAAGCAGCGCAACTGGAATACCCTGGCGGTGTTGAGTCCGGCGCCGGAGGAGGGCAAGACCTTCACCGCCATCAATCTTGCGATCGCCATCAGCGGCGACAGCAACGTGACCTCGCTGCTGGTGGACCTCGACATGCGCAAGCCGCGGGTGCACACCCGCTTCGGCATCGAGCCCAATGTGGGCGTGGCGCAGGTGCTGCGCGGCGAGGCGGAGCTGTCCGACGCGCTGGTGCACCCTGAAGGGTACGAGCGGCTGCTGCTGCTGCCCGGCACCGAGGGTACGGTGCACAACTCCTCAGAGCTTTTGTGCTGCGAGCATGCGCAGCGCGTGTTCCGCGACATCAAGCAGCGCTATCGCAACCGCATCGTGATCTACGATCTGCCGCCGGTGCTCGGCGCGGACGATGCCTTGAGCTTCATGCCGCAGGTGGACGCGGCCCTGGTCGTGGTCAGCGACGGGCGCACGCGGCGCGATGACCTCCTGCGCCTCTTCGAGGTGCTGCACAACGTTCCGGTGATCGGTACCGTTCTGAACGGTGTCCGCGGCGACCGTTCCCGCGCCTACGCATATTGATAAGGAGACAATCCGATGGCACTCGATGACTGCAAGACATCGCGGCGCGCCTTCAGCGCGCTCGCGCTCGGTACCGCCCTGTCAGGCGGCGCGCTGCGCCTCGCGCTGGCGGGGGACGCCTCATCCGCGAGTAGCGCGCGCAGCTGGCAGCGCCGTCTCGCCACGGCGCCCAAGCTCTTCTGTCTCGCCTATATCACCCCCGATGCGCCGGGGCAGGGCGGACAGGAGCCCACCGTGGCGCGCTATCCGCTGGCCGTAATGGGTCAGGAGCGCCGTGCCGCGGCACTGCGCTTTCGCGGCAGGATACGCGAGCTGAATCCCGAGATCGTGACGCTCGGTTACCAAATGACCATTGAGGAGAACACGGTGCCCGGTCCCGGCCATGACCTCCTGCGCCAGCTCGCCGGCTGCTGGGTGCAAGACGGCAGCGATGCATTCACGGTGACGGTCTCGCCCGGCAAGAAGCGCCGCGTGTACGACACCCGGCAGCGAGAGTGGCAGGACAAGTTCGTGCAGGCCTGTCTTACCACGCTCGAGGCCGATCCTTACGATGGGCTGTTTCTCGACCAATGCACGGTGTACAGCGCGGCGAGCCCCGACCGCGCCGTGCGCGACGATATGAAGGCCGGTATCCAGGCCGCGCTCACGGAGCTGCGGCGCCAGGCGCCGGACGCGCTGATCGTCGCCAACTCCTCGTTCTCCTTCGACGGCGTCAACGGCGAGCTCAACGAGAACCGGCCCCGCGACTACGCGGCGGAGCTCGCCCCGTATAACGGTCATGCGCACCCGAGCGCCGAGCTCGCGTACTTCATGATCAAATCCGACGGCGACCGGCGGGATCTGAAAGAGCGCATGCAGGCGGTGCAGCGCTACGGTGCTTATTTCGGGGCCGGGCGGGATTACCAGCACGTGGAATGGTACGAGGAGTTCGACTCCCCGCCGCCGGTGCCCAACCCGCCGTCCAAACCCTCGATTGAAAACTCCTGATTCCACTTGCGTATTGCGATCAGAGGCGGCATCGCGACCGCAATAGGCAACACAGCGCTGATGGCGGCCAATCTCGTCCGCGATGTCTCTATCTCCCGGGTGCTGGGCGTCAGCGCGGTAAGCGATGCGGTGTTTCTGGCGCTGTCCCTGCCGGTGTTCGTGGTGATGGTCGTGGCCATTGGTTTTCGCAGCGCCTCGCTGCCCTTTGTCGAGCGCGTCAAGCAGACCTATGGGATGGCCGATGCGGCGGCCTGCGTGGCGCACCTGCTGTTGCTGGCCTTCCTGGGGTTCGCGGGCTTGGCACTGCTCATCGGCGTGAGCGCGCCCTTTGCCGCGCGCTGGTTCCCGGGCGTCTCGTTCGATGCCGCGGCCACGGCGCGCGTGCTGGTCATGTGTCTGCCCATGTTCGTCGTTTCCGCGGTGGCGATGATGCTCGAGGGGCCGTTGCAGGCGAGCGGGCTTTTCCTGGCGCCGGCGCTGCTCAAGTCGCTGATGCCAATGGGCTTTGCCTGCGGACTCTTCCTGGGCGTGCATTCCGATTCCATTACCTACGGACTCGTGGGCGGCAGTCTTGGCGCGGTGGCTCAGTGCCTGCTCACTGCCGCGGCCGCCCACCGCGCCGGTCTCTCGGCGCCGGTGCATCTGCACCTCAAGCATGCTGAGCTGCCGCCCCTGCGGGTGCAATTCGGCTACCTGCTGCTGGCGGGGTCCATCACCTATCTCAACCCGCTGATCAATCAATGGATGTCGACACCGCTCGGTACCGGCGCCGTCTCGACTCTCGCCTACGCGAGCCGCCTCTCCACCGGCGTGTCGACCCTGGCCATCAGCTCCACCACACCGGCGCTGCTCGCCCAGTTCAGCCGCCTTGCAGCCGCCGGCGACCGCCTCAATCTCACCATCTCATACAAAAAAGCCTGTCTGCTCATGATCGGCATCGGGGGCGCGGGGGTGCTCGGTACCTGGCTGCTCGCGAGGCCTGTGGTTGAGCTGCTCTATCAGGGCAAGTCGCTCGGGCCTGCGCAGACGGATGCCATCGTGCAGTTTCTGTGCATCTCGATCGTACAGCTGGTACCGCTGGCGCTGGGTACCTGCGCCGCCGCGATGCTCTCGGCTACCTCGCAGAACCGTGTGTTCGCCCCCGTGGGCATCATCCTGGTCTCCGTCAATGTGCTTGCGAATCTGTTGTTCATCCACTGGTTCGGGCTTACGGGCATGGCGCTGTCCACCATCGTCATGTACTGCTGCTCACTCACAGTGATGAATGTGTATCTGGTGCGTCAGCGCATCATCGTATGGCGGGCAGGCTAGCATGTGCGGCATCGTTGGTATCCGCGATGTGAGTGGCCGACCAGTCGAGCGCGCGGCGCTTGTCGCGATGGCCGGCGAGCTTGCCCATCGTGGCCCTGATGGTGAGGGATTCATGACGGGCGAGGGTGTAGGCCTGGGCCAGCGACGGCTCGCTATCGTGGATCTGCGCGAAATCGCCAACCCGCCGCTCACCAACGACACTCAGACCGTCTGGGTCGTGCTCAACGGAGAGATCTACAATCATCACTCCTTGCGCGAGGAGCTGAAGGGGCGGGGCTACCCATTCAAGACCACTTCCGACACTGAGGTGCTGGTGGCAATGTGGGAGCGGGATGGTCCTGGGATGATGGCCTCCCTGCGTGGCATGTTCGCGATCGCGGTATGGGATGCGCGCACCAAGGAGCTGTTTATCGCGCGCGACCGGTTAGGCAAAAAGCCGCTCTACTATCACTTCAATGGCCGCCGTCTGGCGTTTGCCTCGGAGATCAAGGCACTGCTGAAGGTCGCTGGCGTGCAGCGCAATGCGGATTTTTGCGCCATCGACCGCTACTTGAGTTTTCAATATGTGCCGGCGCCACTGACGGCATTCGAGGGTGTGAGGCGTCTGCCGGCCGCGCACAGCCTGCGCCTGGGCGCCGATGGCGCTTTGAAGGTTGAGCGGTACTGGAATGATGAGGCTTCACGTGTCCCCTTTAAAAGTCGCGAGGAAGCGCGAGCCGAGGTGCTCGAAAGGCTGCGCGAGGCGGTGCGTCTGCGGATGATGGCGGATGTGCCGGTGGGCGCCTTTTTGAGCGGTGGCATCGATTCGGGCTTGGTCGTGGCCCTGATGAGCGAAGCAACACAGCATCCCGTGCGCACCATCTCGGTGGGCTTCGCCGAGGAGACGCATAACGAGCTGCCATTCGCACGCCTGGTGGCCCAGCGCTACGGTACCGAGCATCACGAGATCATCGTGACGCCCGATCACGCCGAGGCCATCCGCAAGCTCGCCTGGCACCTCGATGAGCCATTCTCGGACAGCTCCATCCTGCCGACCTACTACGTGTCGCGTGCCGCGCGCGAAGTGGTGACGGTCGCCCTGTCGGGCGATGGCGGCGATGAGGGATTCGCCGGCTACGGCCATTACTTGAACATGCTGCGCATCGGTCGCATCGACGCGGTGCCGCTGGCCATCCGCGGGCCACTGATGCATGCGCTTGCGCGCCTGCTTCCAGCACGTCGCGCGCGCCGTGTGCGATACCTTGGCGATGCGTTGCCGCGCCGTTACCGGCGTTTTCTGAGCGTGGTCAAGGATGAGGAGAAGGCCACGCTATACTCAGCGGATTTCGCCGCAACGCTGGCTCGCTGCGGCTCATACGAGGATTTCGAGAGCGTCGCCGGGTCATTCGAGAGCGCCCTCACCTGGATGATGAAGCACGACCGCGGACATTATCTCGCCGACGGCCTGATGAAAAAGACCGACGTGGCCTCAATGGCGGTTAGCCTCGAAGTGCGTTGTCCGCTGCTCGATCAGGAGGTGATTGAGCTGTCTAACGCAATGCCGCCGGCGTGGCACCTGGCTGCCGGGCGCGGCAAGGCGCTCCTGCGGCACATCGCCACTGATTTCCTGCCCGAGCAGGTCCTCAACAAGCCCAAGACGGGCTTTTCCATCCCACTCGCCGCCTGGCTGCGCGGGCCATTGCGCGAGTTCCTACGCGAGCAGCTGGCCGACGGTCGTTTCGCCGCGCGTGGCCTTTTCAACTCTGCGGCAGTGCAGCGGATGCTGTCGCAGCATGAAAGCGGCGCATGCGATTGGAGCAACCGACTGTGGGCGCTGATGATGCTCGAGCTGTGGTTTCGAACTTTCATCGATCCATGACGCTGGCACGCATTTTTCTCGGCCTGGGAAGCCTGTTTGTTTGTTTGATCTCAGGCTTTGCGCTCTTCAACGGCGGCTACCCGGCGTTCTACGAGCCATGGGTGGTGGGGTTGTCGTTGGGCTGGCTGACGCTGTTCCTGCTGTCGATCCACAGCCAACTGGGTTCGGTATATCAGTTCTCGGTCATTTATATACTGGTGCTGATGTTGTTCCACCTCGGCATCACGGTGCCGGATGCCTTTGGGCTCATGGGCGAGATGGAATTGCAGTTCACCACCACTCAGGCCTATCGCGCGCTGGGTGGTTGGTGTATCTGCTTGGCGATCGGCTCCTACGGCTTCGGCACGGCACTTGCTATGCCCGCGGCTCATGAAGCGCCCCACGAGTATCCGCCGCTCAATCCACAGGAGAAGGCGCGTTTCCAGCTGGCCTTCGAGTGCGGTCTGGGACTTACACTTATCTCCATCACGCTGCTTGCCTGGACCTCTATGAAGGTGGGTAGTCTGCTCAACTTCTCACGCCTGGATTTCTTTACCGGGGCCGGCGATACGCGTGGTTTCGGAGTGGCTCTGATGGTACTGCCCTCGGCAGCCATCCTGCTCGCCATTACCGCGAGCACGCGCCTGCAACGCTGGGTGGGCTCGGGTCTGGCGGCTTTCATCGCGCTCCTTCTGCTGCTGTCCGGATTCCGTACCAGCGTGCTGTATCCGTTCATGACCGGCGCGGTGCTATGGGAGAAGCTCGTAGGACGCATTCCCAAAGCGATCGCCGCGGCCGCAATCGGCTTGGTGCTGCTGCTGATTCCCATCGTCGGCGCACTGCGCGCTGCTGGCCCGTATAAGAACCTCAACGTCGACGTGGTGCGCGAGTCGGCCAAAACCGCCACTCTGGCCGAAGCCTTCCGCACCATGGGACAGACCGGCGACCTGCTGGGCGAGGTGATTCGCCTGGTGCCGCACGATGACCCCTACCGCTATGGGCACACTTTCATCGAGTCCTTCATGCACGCCATTCCCAACCTCGGTGGGCAGATCGGGTCCTCGCAGCGCCAGACGGTGGCGCAGTCCGACTTCCTGGAGACTTCGCGCTTCGCCAACCTGCCGCCCTCCGACTGGTTGACCTATCGACTGGTGCCGGAAAAATACGGTACGGGCGAGGGTGTCGGGTTCACCGCTATCGGCGAGGCCTATCTCAACTTCGGTTATGCCGGAGTGGTGGGATTCTTCGCGCTGCTTGGCTACATGATCACGCGCCTGGACTGCGCGAATCTGAAAAGCTCATCCTGGCTGCTGCTGTTCGCCTGCGTGTCCTTCTGGCACCTCTCGCGCACCGTGCGCGACGATTTCAGCAACTGGGTGAAGCCGAGCCTGTTCCTCGCCGCAATGATATTCGCCATTGCGGCGCTGCGGCGCATGATCTGGAAACGCGCATGAGCGGGCCCGCCATCCGCATCCTGCACTGCATCCATTCGCTGGCCGGCGGCGGCGCGGAGCGGCAATTGAACCTGCTGGCACGGCACTCCCAGGAGATGGGGGTCGAGCACGCGGTGTTCTGCGTGTCGCGCGCCGGGCTGACCGAAGAGCAGGTGGCCATGCCAGTGTTCCAGGCGTCCAGCCACAACAAATGGAACTGGCATCTATGGGGCGATATCGCCGCGACCCTGCGCGACTATCGCCCGCACGTGGTGCATGCTTGGCTGCCCGCCTCGATGACCATTCCCGCTCTCATCCAGGCGTGGCGCGCCGGTATCCACGCGGTGTTCTCCTATCGCACGCAGATGATTTTCCACCGCCCAATGGCCGTGCCCGAGTGGGCGGTGGCGCTGCTCTACAGCGACCGGGTGGTCTCCAACACCCCGGTGGAAAGCTGCGCTCGTCCGTTCCGTTACCTATACCGGCTGAAACGCGGACTCTATATCCCCAATGGTGTAGTCATCGCCGAGGCGGCGCGCAAGAACTCCTGTGCCATTGCACCCGGCGCGTCGGTCAAAGTCCTGTTCGTCGGCCGGCTGGCGGTCGAGAAGAACCTCGAATGCCTGTTGCGGGCGCTCGCCGAAGTGCGCGATATGGATTGGCGCCTCACGGTGTGTGGGCGCGGTACCGAGGAAGGACGCCTGCGTGCGCTGGCCGCGACGCTGGCGATCGCAGAGAAGATTGAGTGGCTGGGCTATCGCAACGATGTGGCGCAGATCATGGCGAACCACGATTTCCTGGTGTTGCCCTCCTGGCGCGAAGGCTCGCCCAATGTGGCGCTTGAGGCCATGGCGACCGGCCTGCCCTGCATACTGTCGCGCGCGCCCGGCAATGTGGCGCTGTTCGAGGGTCCCAAGACCGCCATCCTGTTCGACCCGGCGAGCGTGTCGCAGCTCGCGGCTGCGCTGCGCCGGCTCATGACCGACGAGCGGCTGCGCAGCGATCTCAAGGAGCGCGCCGTCGCTTGGGTGAGCGAGTTCCGGCCGGAGGAGATCGCGCGCTCCTATGCGCTTTTCTATCATCACCTCGCTGCCGCGCCGCCATGAAGACCGTTGTGGTGGAAGGCCTTTCGGCCAAGCTCGGCGGCGGGCAGACTTACCTGCGCCACCTGCTCGAGCATTACCGGGCGCGCGACGGCGTGCGGGTGATCGCGCTGCTGCCCCCCGAGCTCGCACAGACTCTGCCGTCCGGCGGCGCGGTGGAAGTGGAGAGTCCGCCTTTCCCTTCGCGCGGCCCGTTTGCGCGCGCGCTGTGGATTCGTACGCATCTGCCCGCATGGCTGCGTGAAGTGCGCGCCGATGTGCTTTTCTGCCCGGGCGGCTATCTGGCCGCGCGCGGCGCGCGTTTCAAGACAGCCGTCACCTTCCAGAACATGCTGCCATTTGCCCTGCGCGAGCGGCGGCGTTATCCGCTCGGCTACAGCCGCACGCGTTACTGGCTGCTCGAGAAGATGCAGCGGGCCTCGCTGCGCCGCGCGGACCTGGCCATCTGCATCTCGCAGTATGCGCGGCAGGTGGTCGATGAGCGGGTGCCGCGCCGCCGTGGCCGCACCGTGGTGATTCCCCACGGTATCGATAGCCACTTCACTCGGGCGGCGCAGACCGCGCGGCCGGCTCCCTTCGAGTACGTCCTCTACGTGTCGGTGCTGAACTACTACAAGGCGCAGGTGGAAGTGGTCGAAGCCTGGGCCGAGCTCAAAAGGCGGCGGCCGACGGCTGAGAAGCTGGTGCTGGCCGGATTCGACCGTTGGCCCTATGCGCGGCAGGTGCACGAGCGGATCGCGCAATTAGGGCTGAAGGACGATGTGGTGGTGGCTGGCGAGATCCCCTATCTTGAGCTGCCCGCCTGGTATGCCCACGCCAAAGTGAACCTGTTTGCCTCCTCCTGCGAGAACTGCCCGTTCATCCTGCTCGAGGCCATGGGTTCAGGACAGCCCATGTTGAGCTCGAACTATCCACCGATGCCGGAGCTTGCCGGCAGTGGCGCGGATTATTTCGATCCGTACAATCCTGCCGGGCTTGCCGAGCTTTTGCACCGGTATCTGGACGATGCGGTGCTGCGCGCCGGGATGGGCGCGAGGGCTGCTGGGCAGAGCCGCCAATACACCTGGGAGCGCGCCGCCACCGCGACATGGGAGCAGTTGACCGCCTTATGAGACAAATTCTGCAAGACCTGCAAGACGGGCAGACCCGCTTGGTTGAAGTGCCGCGGCCCTTGAGCGCGCGGCGCCACCTGCTGATCGAGACCACCCGCTCGCTGGTCTCGGCCGGCACCGAGCGCATGCTGGTGGAGTTCGGCTCCGCGGGCCTCATCGAGAAGGCGCGCCAGCAGCCGGAGAAAGTGCGCCAGGTGCTCGACAAGATGCGCACCGACGGCATCGCCAGCACTCTACAGGCGGTGCGCGCCAAGCTGGCGCAGCCCGTTCCCATGGGCTATTGCAACGTGGGACGCGTGATGGAGGCGGGGCCCGAGGTCAGCGGCTTCGCCGTCGGTGACCGGGTGGCTTCCAACGGCCGGCATGCGGAGATCGTCTGCGTGCCACGCAACCTTTGCGCACGAATCCCCGACAACGTGGACGATGACAGCGCCGCATTCACCGTCATGGGCGCCATCGCCCTGCAGGGAATCCGCCTCGCGGCGCCGACACTGGGCGAGTCGGTCGTTGTCACGGGTTTGGGCCTTTTGGGTCTGCTCGCGGTACAGCTGCTGCGCGCGCAGGGCTGCCGCGTGCTGGGTCTGGATTTCTCGCCGGCACGCCTGGCGCTGGCGCGCGAGCTCGGCGCCGAGACCGTGGACCTCGCCGCCGGGGCGGACCCAGTGAGCGCAGCACTTACGTTCTCGCGCGGACGCGGTGTCGATGCCGTGCTGATCACCGCCTCGACTCAAAGCAGCGAGCCCATGCATCAGGCCGCGCAGATGTCGCGCAAGCGTGGGCGCATCGTGCTGGTGGGCGTTACGGGCCTCGAACTCGCGCGCAGCGACTTCTACGAGAAGGAGCTCACCTTCCAGGTGTCCTGCTCCTACGGTCCCGGTCGCTACGACTCCTCCTACGAGGAGGGAGGACAGGACTATCCGGTGGGCTTCGTGCGCTGGACCCAGCAGCGCAATTTCGAGGCGGTGCTGGACCTCATGGCGGCCGGACACCTGAACGTCAAGCCGCTCATCAGCCATCGCTTCGCCTTCGATCAGGCCACCGAGGCCTATGCGCTCCTGGGGGCCGAGCAGCCCTCGCTCGGCATCCTGCTCGATTATCCGGGTGCCGCCCAACGCGGTGTGGACTTCAACGCCACACGTGTGCAGATCGCGCCACCCGAGCCTGCCACCCGCGGGAGCCCGACCGTTCTCGGCTTCATCGGCTCGGGCAACTATGCCACCCAGGTGCTGATTCCCGCGTTTCGCAAAACCCCGGCGCGGCTCAAGACCGTGGCTTCCGCCATGGGAGTGAGCGGTGTGCACGCGGCGCAGACCCATGGCATTGAGCAGGCCGGCAGCGACTCGCGCGGCGTGCTGAGCGATCCTGAGATTACGGCCGCGGTCATCGCCACGCGCCACGACAGCCACGCGCGCTTCATCGTCGAGGCGCTCGCCGCCGGCAAGCATGTATTCGTCGAGAAGCCGCTGTGCATCGATACGCAGCAGCTCGAGGAGGTGCGCGCGGCGCACGCCCGTGCCGGCCGCATCGTGATGGTGGGTTTCAACCGCCGCTTCGCTCCGCACGTGGTCAGGATCAAACAATTGCTGGCGGGCGCAAGCGAACCCAAGGCCTTCGTGATGACGGTCAACGCCGGTCACATCCCGCGCGAGCATTGGACGCAGGATCCGGCGGTCGGAGGCGGGCGGGTGATTGGCGAGGGCTGCCACTTCATCGATCTGCTGCGCTTTCTGGCCGCTTCGCCGATTGTCGGCGTGCAGGCGTTGAGTGTCGCCGGCGTCGACGACCGGGTGAGCTTCACGCTTGCTTTCGCGGACGGCTCAATCGGCACCGTGCACTACCTGGCCAACGGTCACAAGTCCTTTCCCAAGGAGCGTCTGGAGGTGTTCTGCGGCGGGCGAGTGCTGCAACTGGACAATTTCCGCAGATTGCGTGCCTTTGGCTGGCCGGGATTCAAGCGCATGAGTCTGTGGCGCCAGGACAAGGGCAATGGCGCGTGCGCGGCCGCGTTTGTCGCCGCGGTTCAACAGGGCGGTCCGTCGCCGATCCCCTTTGAGGAGCTGTGCGAGGTGACCCGCGTGAGCTTTGAGATCATGCGGGCCCTGGCCGAGCCGCGCTGCGCATGAGCACGCTCACCGCCAGGCTCGACCGCCGGTTCTATCCCCAATTCGGGCGCAACTGGGATGATGCGCTGTTCCGGGAGGCCATATTGGCGGTGATCAGGCCCAGCCATCATGTGCTCGATCTCGGTGCGGGCGCCGGGATCGTGGCCCAGATGAGTTTCCGCGGCCGCGCAGCGCGGGTGTGCGGAGTGGACCCGGATCCGCGCGTCACCGCCAACCCGCACCTCGATGAGGGCCGTGTAGGCACAGGGGAGCGCATTCCCTATCCCGATGACAGCTTCGATGTGGTGTTCGCCGACAATGTGCTCGAGCATCTGGCGGACCCAGCCAGTGTGTTCCGCGAGGTCACGCGGGTGCTGCGCCCGGGCGGAGTATTCCTCGCCAAGACCCCGAACCGCCGCCACTACATGGCCCTGACGGCACGCCTGACACCGCACCGCTTCCATCAGTTCGTCAACCGTCTGCGCGGGCGCGCGAGCGAGGACACCTTTCCGACGCTGTATCGGGTGAACACGCCAGGCGATGTGCGCCGCTTCGCAGACCTCACGGGACTCAGCGTGGATGCGGTGGAGCTGATCGAGGGACGGCCGGAGTATTTGCGCTGGTCTTTCCTGCCGTATCTGCTCGGCATTGCCTACGAACGGTTGGTCAATGCCGTGCCGGCTCTGGCTGTAATCCGCATCCTGCTCATTGTTCGCCTGCGTAAGCCCTGACTGCAGGCCTTGAGAATACCGATGCGAGCCGCCCTTTACTTTCACACGCTGCGCCACCTACGCCCCAAGCAGGTGACGAGCCGGCTGCTGGCGCCCTTTCGCAAAAGCCGCCCCGATCTGAGTCCCGCGCCGGCGCGGCGCGCACGCACCGCCGAATGGGTGTTTCCACCGCGCAGGCCGCCCTCGCAGCTCGCTCCCGACCGCTTCCGCTTTCTCAACGTGGAGCGGCAGCTGCAGGGCGCCCCGGACTGGAACCATCCCGGCTGGCCGAAGCTGTGGCTGTACAACCTGCACTATTTCGATGACATCGGCGCGCCGGGTTTTGCGCTGACGCTCGAGCGCTGGATCGCCGAGAACCCCCCCGCCGCCGGCAACGGCTGGGAGCCGTATCCCACCTCGTTGCGCATCGTCAATTGGATCAAATGGTCGCTGGCCGGCAATACGCTCACGCCCGCGGCGCTTCATAGCATGGCGATCCAATGCCGTCACCTCATGAGCCATCTCGAATGGCACCTCCTCGGCAACCATCTCTTCGCCAATGCCAAGGCACTCCTCTGCGCCGGACTTTTTTTCGACGGCGCCGAGGCGCGCCGCTGGCTCGAGCAGGGACGGCAGATCCTACGGCGCGAGCTGCCCGAGCAGGTGCTCGAGGATGGCGGTCATTTCGAGCTCTCACCGCTCTATCACAGCATCATCCTCGAGGATGTGCTCGATCTTGAGAACCTGTCGCGGGTGTACGGGAATGCGCTTGCCGAGCACCAGCTCGATCTCCATGCGGCCCGCATGCTCGGCTGGCTCAAGGCCATGACGCACCCGAATGGCGAGATCGCCTTTTTCAACGATGCCGCGCTCGGCATCGCCAGCCCACCGCGCGAGCTCCTCGAGTATGCGGCGCGGCTCGGTATCGAGGCGGGGCCGCATGCCGAGCATCTGGAGGCGAGCGGCTATATCCGCTTGCAGTCAGGGCCCGCCAGCGCCATCCTCGATGTGGCCCGCATCGGCCCCGACTATATCCCGGGACATGCGCACGCCGACACGCTGTCATTCGAGCTGTCACTCTTCGGGCGCCGGGTCATCGTCAACAGCGGCACTGGAACCTATGAGACCTCGCCCGAACGGCTGTGCCAGCGCGCAACCGCCGCCCACAGCACCCTCGAGATCAATGGCGAGAGCTCCTCGCAGGTGTGGGGCTCTTTCCGCGTGGCGCGCCGCGCGCGCCCCTTTGATCTCTCCATCGGACATGACGGTCCCCTCACCCGTGTGACCTGCGCCCACGACGGCTACCGGCGTCTGCCCGGCCGCCCAGTCCACCGCCGCGAGTGGCATCTGGCGGCGGATTCCTTGCGGGTGACCGATACGGTGGAAGGTAAATTCAACAAAGCCATGGCGCGTTTTTACTTCCATCCCGATTGCGCCGTGCTGCGCGCCGATGAGCGCAGCGGCGAGCTGGCCGTGGGACAGGAAGCACGTCTCACTTGGCGCATCGAGAACGGTCGCGGACGCATCGTCGACTCAACATATCATCCGCAATTCGGTCTGAGCGTGGCGAGCCGCTGTCTGCTCATCGAGACAGTAGACAGCCCGCTCACGGTTGTTTTCAATTGGCGCGGGTAACGACGCTTGCATATCCTTTTTCTGTCGCACTACTTCCCGCCCGAGGTGAACGCACCGGCCTCGCGCACGTTTGAGAACTGCCGCGAATGGGTGCGGCTCGGTCATCGTGTCACCGTGGTGACCTGTGCGCCGAACCACCCCAAGGGTCGCGTGTACGCAGGCTACCGCAACCGCCTGTTCCAGCGTGAGCGGATGGAGGGCATCGAGGTGGTGCGGGTATGGACCTGGCTGGCTGCCAACGAGGGGTTTCTGTTGCGTTCGCTGAATTATGTGTCATTCATGGTCTCGGCACTGGCCGCACTGCCGCGTCTTGCGAAGGCGGATGTGGTCGTGACCACCTCGCCGCAGTTCTTCAACGGTCTGGCGGGGTATTTCGTACGTTTGCTGCGCCGCATCCCCTGGGTGTTCGAGGTGCGCGACCTATGGCCGGAGTCGCTGATCGCGGTGGGCGCCACGCGCAACCCTATGCTGATCCGCACGCTCGAGGGTATGGAGCGCTTCGCTTATCGCAAGGCCGACTGCATCGTTCCAGTCACGGATGCGTTCCGCGCGCACATGATCGAGCGTGGCACCTCCGCGGACAAAATTACCGTCATCAAGAACGGCGCGGACCTCGAGCGCTTCAAGCCGGCGCAGGGCGTGGATCTGCGCTCGGAGCTGGGTCTTGGCGATAAGTTCGTGGCGGCCTATTTCGGCACCCATGGTATGGCGCATGGTCTTGAGACCCTGCTCGAGGCCGCAGCATTGCTGCACGACAACGAGGAGATTCAATTCCTCATGGTGGGCGACGGCGCCGAGCGCGAGAGCCTCGAACGGCAGCGCACCGAGCGTGGCCTCGACAATGTGCTCATGCTGCCGCAGCAGCCCAAGGAGCGCATGCCCGCACTATGGCAAACCGCCGACGTCAGTCTGGTGCTGCTGCGCGACACGCCGCTGTTCCGCACGGTGATCCCCTCGAAGATCTTCGAGAGTCTCGCGATGGAGAAGCCCGTCATCCTCGGGGTGGAGGGCGAATCGCGTCAGCTGATCGAGTCCTCGGGCGGCGGTGTTGCCATTGCTCCCGGCAATGCCGCGGACCTCGCGGCGCAAGTGCTGCAGTTGAGCCGTTCGCGCGAGCGCGTACGCGAGATGGGCGTCCGTGGCGCCGCCTTCGTGCGCGAGCATTTCGATCGCGCCAAGCTTGCGCGCCGCTATGCGCAGGTGCTGGAGCAGGCCGTCGGCTAGACGGCAAGCTTTTTGCATCAGTCAGTCGCTTGGGTCTTTAATTCCATGGATCTACTCCTCGCGTTCATTCTCGCCGTGGCCGTCACGATGAGCCTGATTCCGCCGTTGATGCGCGCGGCGGGCAGCCTGCACGTGCTCGACATGCCTGGCGAGCGTAAGCAGCACACGGGTGCAGTGCCCTGCGTGGGCGGTGTGGCGATGGCGGTGGGCGCCTTCCTGCCGCTGCTGCTGTGGCTGCCTATGGATCGCCTGCTCGCCGCCTACCTCGGCGCCTCGCTGATCATGGTGGGATTCGGGGTCTGGGACGACCGCAGGGCGCTGTCGCCGGGCATCAAATTTGCCGGCCAGCTGATTTCCGTGGCCATTGTGGTGTTCCTCGGCCACGTCACCATCTCCTCCGTCACGCTCATCGAGCGCATTGTCCTTCCTGACTTCATCGCCGTCCCTGCGACCGTGGTCTTCCTGCTCGGGGTGACCAATGCCATCAATCTCGCCGACGGCCTCGACGGGCTCGCCGGCGGTACGACGCTCCTCGCCTGCCTGGCACTCGCCGCGTTGGGTCTGACACTCGACGTTCCCTTCGTCGCCACCATTGCGCTGGTGATCGTCGGTAGCCTGGTGGGATTTTTGCGTTTCAACACCTATCCGGCACGCATCTTCATGGGCGACGGCGGCAGTCAATTTTTGGGCTTCACCACGGGCGTGCTGGCCATCATTCTCACCCAGCGGGTCACCACGCCGTTGAGCGCCGCGCTGCCGCTGCTCATCCTGGGGCTGCCCATTCTCGACACCCTGACCGTGATGGTGCTGCGTATCCTGCGTGGGCAGTCGCCTTTCAAGGCCGACCGCACCCATATCCACCACAAGCTGCTCGCATTGGGGTTCGATCACCACGAAGCCGTGGCCATCGTCTACTGCGCGCAGGCCTGCCTGTTTCTGGCCGCGTGGTTCCTGCGCTTCGAGTCGGATCTGTGGATTCTCGCGACATTCATCGCCTTCGCGGCGCTGTGCTTGACGACATTGATTGTTGCCGATCGCTCGGGCTGGCGCGTCCGTCACACCGGCACCGACGTTCCCTCAGGTCTGACCCGTTTCCGCTGGCGTTTGAGCGCGCTCGAGCGGCGCAATCGTTTGACCCTGTGGCCCGCCGCGGCGGGAGTGGTGGCCTACGCCGCCTGCGTTGCGCTTTACACTCAGCCGCTGCCCCGCGACGTGGGCTGGCTGGCCCTCGGCCTCGCGCTGATATTGACATTCACCGCTCTGCCGCGCCGGCGCACCGTGGGCGTCGAGTGGGTGGCGCAGGCCGCGCTTTATGTGGCGGTGGTGGCTGCCGTCTACCTCGATCAGCGCAGCACCGTCTACTCACCGGCCTTCCACACGGCCAAGCTAATTCTCTTCCCCGCGCTGGTGCTGGCCGTGGTGGTGCGCACCCGCCTTGCGGGCCGGCGGCGTTTCCAGGTGACCCCCTTCGATGTGCTGCTCATCATCGTGGCACTGATCCTGCCCAATCTGCCGGGCTTCGCCGGCGCGCGCGAAACACTGAGTTTCGGTGTGGCGAAGATGCTGGCGCTTTTCTATGCGGTGGAGATGATCTCGAATCATTCACCGCTTACGCGCCGGCTGGCCGCTATCGGTGCATTGGGTTTTTGCCTGAGTCTGGCTGCGCGGGGGCTGCTGTGAGTCGCGCGTTCATCGCCGTGCTGTGTCTGGCGCTCGCCGCCTGCGGTGGCGCGCAGGCCCGCCGCGACTGGTATCTCAGCCAGGGCCAACAGTACATGGCTGCCAGCGACTTCGAGCAGGCCCGCATCGCCTTTCACAATGCCCTGTACATCGATCCCGCCAACACTCGGATACGCGTGCTGACCGCGGAGGCGGCGGAGCGGTCGGGCAAGTTGCGCGAGGCGGCACAGCTGTACAAGCGCGCCATCGATCGCGATCCGCGCCAGCTCCATGCGCGCGCCAGGCTGGGTCGTCTTTACGCTCTCGCGGGCGATATCGATAAGGCGCTGGCCACCATCGAGCCCGGGCTCGCCGCCGCGCCCGACGATCCCGATCTGCGCGCCGTGCGCGGCGTGGTGCGGCTGCGCAAAGGGGACGAGAAGGGCGCGTATGAGGATGCGGCGCATGCGGTCAAGATCGCTCCCGCCAACGAGAATGCCGTGGCATTGCTTGCCGCGCTCAACCGTCGCTCCGCGCACACCGGCAAAGCCATCGCCATTGTGCGGCGTGCGTTGCGCGCGAAGCCGCACAGCGTCGATTTGCATTTGATCCTGGCGCAACTGCTGCTCGCCGCCGGTCGTCAGCCCGACGCGGAGGCGCAGGTGCAGGAAGTGGTGCAGCTCGAGCCAGGCCGTCTCGCCTTCCGCGACCGCCTCGCGCAGCTTCTGGATACGCACGGATGGAATATGTTGCAGGAGGGCGAAGCTGCTGAGGCGGCGGCGACATTGCAACAAGCCGTGGACAACGCGCCACAGTCGCCGACATTACGTTACCACCTCGGTATGGCCCAGCTCGAGACCGGTGAGCGCGCCGCGGCGCGTGAGAACCTGCGCCTGGCGGTTGAGAGCGGTACGGGATTTGCGGGCTTCCAGGATGCGCGATCCACGCTTGAAAATTTGACTCACTCGCGCTGAGTAACGTCGGTTTTTGGAGACTCTAGGCAGGGTTACACACGTTTACTAGACTTCGTCTCACTTGCGAAGGTCTTATGGGAGTTCGAGCATGGAAAGGGACACTAGGCTGATGGGATGGTCGCTTGCCATCCTGCTGCTGGGACAGATTTCGGTTTCGGCTGCCGCCTCCACACAGCCGCAGCCCGCGCCGTTCGCGTGGACCTCGGCCATCGGCGCCGTGGATGCGGATGTAGACGATGCCGTCAGTGGGACTGCCGCGTCCTCCGCGGATCGCGAAGTGCAGCCGCGCGTCGCTTGGAATGCGGCCTTCGCCACCTATAACCTCTCCGCGACGGATGCGCCGGCGCACAACGCCTATGTGTTTGTGCCGAGCGCCGCGCCGAAAGTGCAGGAGCCGGCCGCCGCGGTGCGCGCGCTCGAGTCCTTGCGCACGGCCTCCGTGCCGATTCCCGCGGCGTGGTGGCTACTGCTCTCGGGGTTGATCGGGGTGGTGGGCGTGGCGCGGCGGCGTACCGCCTGAGTCAGAATCGTCCCGCCTCAAAATCGCGCGCCGCCTGCATAATCTCCTCGCGCGTGTTCATCACGAAGGGCCCGTAGTGCGCGATCTGCTCGCGCAGCGGCTTACCGGCGATCACCAGGAAGCGCGCCGGTGCATCCCCGGACTGCACATGAAGATCGCCCTGCGCTGAAAGCAGCGCCATCTCTTTCTCGCGCACTGCCTGAGGACTATCGCCTACTTTGAGTTCTCCGGACACGCCGTGTACGAAGGCCGTGTGACCCGGCGGCAGCGCATAGTCGAATTCACTATTGGCGGGCAGCGACACATCCAAATAAATGGGCTCGGTGGGCCGCGGCCGCACCGGTCCGCGCGTCCCATTGAATTCTCCGGTGATCACGCGCACGCGTGTGCCGTTCGGGAGCGCGACTTCCGGGATGTTCTGGGGCGCGATGTCCTGATAGACGGGGTCGCTCATCTTTTCGGTCGAGGGCAGATTCACCCACAGCTGATATCCCCACATCAGACCGTTCTCTTGGCTCGGCCGCTCCTCGTGCACGATGCCGCGCGCCGCCGTCATCCACTGCGCTGAGCCGGGGCCCAGATCGCCGGTGTTGCCCTTGTTATCCCCGTGCCGCATGTGACCGGCCATCATGTACGTGACGGTCTCGAAGCCGCGATGCGGGTGTGGCGGAAAACCACCAATGTAGTCATCCGCCTTGTCCGAGCGAAACTCGTCGAACAGCAGGAACGGGTCGGCCTGCGCCGCGAGCCGTGTGTCCAGCATGCGCGTCAGACGCACGCCCGCGCCGTCGGAAGTGGCCTGGCCGCGGAGTAGCAGGGCGATGTTGCGGTGTGGGGTATGGCTCATGGGGCATGGAACATGGGGGCGTCCGGCTCGTTAACAAGCCGCTATACTAAGCGGCTGTTCTGTTGCATAGACGCAACGCAACCCAAGGAGTCACGATGAAAAAACCTCTATTCTGTGCCCTGGCTTTATCGGCCGCGCCCCTGTTTGCCGCCGATCAGGCTGGTCAATGGTATCTCACGCCCCAGGCCGGGTATCTGTGGACCGACAGCGATCGCGGCGTGAACGACGACTGGCTGTATGGTCTCACGCTTGGTAAACACCTCAATGACCAGTGGAGTCTCGAGGTCAACCTCAACGAGACCAAGCCTGACCGCAATGGCCTCGAGCTGCAGCTTGATTCTGCCTCGCTCGATGTGCTGCGAATGTTTGGCCACAACTCGGCCGTCTCGCCCTACATCACCGTGGGCGCGGGCGTGCTGAAGGACGATTTCAATCCGGGTCCTTCCTCGAACGATGTCATGGCACAGGCGGGCTTAGGGCTGCTGTGGCGCGTGACCGATCATTTCGCGCTGCGCCCCGAGGTGAAGGCCCGCTGGGATGACACCGGGCTCGCCGGTCATCAGACCGATTACCTGGCGCAGGTCGGGTTCCAATTCTCCTTCGGCGGCGCTGTCGCGCCTCCGCCGCCCCCGCCGGCGCCCGAACCGGCTCCGGCTCCCGCGCCCGAAGCGGTGCCACCTCCACCACCGCCCCCGCCTGCGGACAGTGACGGTGATGGCGTGCCCGATGCCCAGGATCAATGCCCCGGTACGCCGCATGGCGTGGCGGTGGACGCTCTGGGATGCGAACGTAAGGGCTCGATCACGCTCGAAGGGGTGACGTTCAAGTTGAACTCCGCCGACCTGACGGTGGACTCCCGTCCGGCGCTGGATCGCGTTGCATCGGATCTGCGCAAGTACCCACGGCTTAAGATCGAGCTGCAGGGCTACACCGATAGCGCGGGCTCCGATCAATACAACCTCAAGCTCTCGCAGCGCCGCGCCGATGCGGTGGCCCGTTACCTGATGGATGCGGGGGTGCCCGCCGCGCAGGTGACGGCGCGCGGTTACGGTGAGGCCGATCCCATCGCCGACAACAAGACGGCGGAGGGACGCGCGCAGAACCGGCGCGTGGTCATGAAGGTGCTGAGCAACCCCGGCGATGTGCAGGTCAAGGGCGAAGGAACGCTCTGACGCATCGGCAGAGAATCCGACGCGATTGAGATTCAAGCCCCGGCCGAAGATGGCCGGGGCTTTTTCATTGCGCTATAACCTCGACCATGACGACTCAACCGCGAATCACCGCCGCCCGCTTCGACCGCGACTATTATCGTCGCTACTATTTCACGCCGCGCACCGCGGTTACTTCTCGCCATGAGATGAAGGTGCGCGCCCGCTTCATCGCTGCCTGCGCCCATCACATCGGGCTTCCCGTACGCCGCATGCTCGATGCCGGCTGCGGCATCGGTCTTTTGCGCCGGCCGCTCGAGCGCGCGCTGCCCAGGGCACAATACGTCGGCCTTGAGGTGAGCGAGTATCTGTGCCGCCGCTATGGCTGGGAGCAGGGCAGTCTGGCGGACTACCGGGCCGAGGCGCCCTTCGATCTCGCGATCTGCTATGACGTGCTCCAGTATCTCGACGATACAGCCGCGCGGCGCGCTTTGGCCAACCTGGGTCGGCTGTGCCGCGGATTGCTGTATTTCAGCGCGCTCACTCGCGAGGACTGGCGCTGGAACTGCGATCGCAGGCGTACCGACTCGCAGGTGCATATGCGCGCCGCCGAGTGGTACCGCGAGCGGCTGCGCCGCAGGTTTCGCGAGATCGGCGCGGGCTTCTGGCTGCGGCGAGGTGTGTCACTGCCGCTCTGGGAGCTGGATTTCGTCCGCAAATAGGCTTCAGGGCCGTGAGAGTGCGATCGCTGGTGAGGTGGGCGCCGCATGCTGCGCCAGCGCCCAGCTCACATGCTCGCGCACCAGAGGTGAGGCGTCTTCCTGTCTTGCGGCCAACGCCGCGGTCACTTCGGTAGAGGAGGGCGCGTTGCCCAACCCCACCGCGATGTTCCGCGACCAGCGCTCATAGCCGATGCGATAGATCGCCGATCCGCGCATCCGCTCCTCGAACTCGCTTTCCGTCCAGGCGAAAAGATCCGTCAGTCGCGGCGTGTCGAGGCCGTAGCGCACCTTGAAATCGGGATGCGCCGCATCGCGGGCGAATTTGTTCCACGGACATACCAGCTGGCAGTCATCGCACCCATAGATGCGGTTGCCCAGGGCCTTGCGGAACTCGACCGGGATCGCTCCCTTGTTCTCGATCGTGAGATAAGAGATGCAGCGCCGGGCATCCAGCCGGTAAGGCGCGACGATGGCTCGCGTGGGACAGGCCGGCAGGCAGGCGCTGCAGCTTCCGCAATGCGCGGTCGCCGGCTCATCGGCCGGTAACGGCAGATCGGTGAGGATCTCGCCGAGAAAAAAATACGAGCCCGCGTCGCGCGCGATCAGGTTCGTGTGCTTGCCGATCCACCCGAGTCCCGCATTGCGGCCTAAGGCTTTCTCGAGCACCGGCGCGCTGTCGACGCAGACGCGGTAGCCAAAGGGTCCGATGCGCCGGCTCAAATCCCCGGCGAGGCGGGCGAGGGCGTTGCGCATCACCTTGTGATAGTCGCGGCCGAGCGCGTAGCGTGAGAGGTATGCGAGGGAGGAATCCTCGAGGATTTCCTGCGCATCCCGCGCATCCTCGGGCCAGTAGCTCATGCGCACGCTGATCACTCGCAGTGTCCCGGGTGCGAGCTCCGCCGGACGGCTGCGCTTGCTTCCGTGGCGCTGCATGTAGTCCATCGAGCCGTGAAATCCGGCGTTCAGCCAGGCGAGGAGGTGCTGCTCATCTTCGGGGAGCTCGATACTCGAGATGCCCGCGGCATCGAAGCCCAGCGACCGGGCGCCGGCGAGAATGTCCTGTTTCAGCTGGTGTGGATCGATCTGCACTCAGGATGGCAGTATACGGCGACTATACTCGCCGCCATGCCGCTGCCTACCGCTCTCTATTCCACCGCTCAAGTCCGAGCCCTGGATACCTACGCCATCGAAACTCTCGGCGTTCCCGGCTACACGCTGATGAAACGGGCGGGCGAGGCGGCCCTGCGTTATCTGCGCAGCCGCTGGCCCACCTCGTATCGCATCGCGGTAGTGTGCGGCGGTGGGAACAATGGAGGGGACGGCTATGTGCTCGCGCGCTTCGCGCAGGCGGCGGGGCTGACGGCAAGCGTGCTCGCGGCCGTGCCGCCTGAAGGACTCCGCGGCGAGGCCATGCAGGCTTTCGAGGATTTCACGGCGAGCGGAGGGCGGGTGCAACCCTTCTCCGCGGATCCACTCGCTGAGGCCGAGGTGATCGTCGATGCGCTTCTCGGCACGGGCCTGCGCGAGACGGTGCGGGCGCCGCTGGCCGCGGTCATCGCAGCGATCAATTCGGCGGGAAGACCGGTGCTTGCCCTCGATGTGCCTTCGGGCCTCGATAGCGACAAGGGAATCGCGCTGGGCCCCACAGTACGCGCCGACAGCACGGTGACCTTCGTGGGAATGAAGATAGGCCTGCTGCTCGCGGACGGACCCGCTTACGCCGGCACGCTGTTCTTCGATGACCTTGGGTTGACGCCGCCCGACACGCCGCAATTCAAGCCCCGCATCACGCGCATCGTCGACGCGGAGATCCCCGCCGCGCTGCCGCGCCGCTCGCGCGCCGCCCACAAGGGCAATTTTGGCCGGCTGCTGATCGTCGGCAGCGGCATCGGCATGCCGGGCGCCACGCGTTTGGCGGGCGAGGCGGCGCTGCGGGTGGGGGCGGGATTGGTGACCGTGGCGGTGGCCCCGGAGAATGTGGCGTCGATCGCGGCCGGCCGGCCCGAGCTCATCTGTCTGCCGCTGCCCGATCCGCCGGCGTTGCGCGGGCTGATGGAGCGGATGGATGTGGTGGCGGTGGGGCCGGGCCTGGGTCAAAGCGGCTGGGCGCGCGGCGTGTTGAAAGCGGTGCTGGGGAGCGAGAAGCCACTGGTCATCGATGCCGATGCGCTCAATCTACTGGCGGAGGAGAAAAATCCGGTGCGGCCTTCCGCGCCGTGGATTCTCACGCCGCATCCGGGTGAGGCGGCGCGGCTTTTGGGCGTGAGTACCGAGGAGATCCAGCGCGATCGTCTGGCGGCGCTTGCGGCCCTGGTGGAGCGCTACGAGAGCGGGGTCGTGCTCAAGGGTGCGGGTACTCTGGTGAGTGCTCCCGGGGAGACTCCTGGCCTGTGTGAGCGCGGCAATCCGGGAATGGCCACCGCCGGCATGGGCGATGTGCTCACCGGGGCGATTGCCGGCATTCTGGCGCAGTGCCGCAATCCTTTGGCCGCGGCGCGAGTGGGCGTACTGGTGCATGCGGTGGCGGGCGATGCCGCGGCCCGTATGGGCGAGCGGGGTTTGATTGCCGGCGATGTCATCGGACAGCTGCGCGCCGGCGTCAACCCATGACTCGTTTTCGTTCGACCTCGCCCGAGTCCACTGAAGAATGGGGATGCCGCCTGGCCGCAGGCCTGCCCACACGCACCGATGCGTCCACCGTGATCTATCTCAATGGCGATCTCGGCGCCGGCAAAACCACGCTGGCCAAAGGTCTCATTCGTGGCTTCGGCATCGACGATATCGTGCGCAGTCCGACCTATGCGCTGATCGAACCCTATGAAGCGCAGGGCTTCACTGTCGTGCATCTCGATCTGTACCGGCTGCGCGATCCGTCGGAGCTCGAGGCTCTGGGCCTGCGGGACTGGGCCGGGCCAGGAAATGTTTGGATCGTCGAATGGCCGCAGAAGGGTGGCTCGAGATTGCCCGCGGCAGACCTCGAGATCGATCTTACGGCCGCCGCCGATTCGCATGCGCTTGACGCCACGGCCCGGACTGCTTTTGGCCGCACCTGGCTGGCGCGACTCGATTCGCTTGAATTAAGTCGCGGCCCGCCGTAGATTACGCACCAGGTTAAATGCCGAAGCCCATGATAAGAAACGTCTTTCTCTGGGGAGCCTGTTCGCTCTTGGCGGCACGGGGCGTCTTTGCCGCGCCCACCGAGCTGCACGACGTGCGCCTCTCGAGCGGGGCGGCCTCGGCGCAAGTCACGCTGTATTTTTCCGCGCAGACCTCCCACCAGCTCTTCACGCTGGATCACCCCGATCGGGTGGTGGTCGATTTGAAAGATACGCTGCGTGCGCCGGGTCTGCGCGCACCCGAAGGCACGGGACCCATCGATACGATCCGCGTAGGTCCCCGTCCCAAAGGGATACTGCGCGTGGTGCTGCAACTGAAAAATCCGCTGCCGGCACGAGCGAGCTGGGAACGCGGCGCGGAAGGGGTGCAGCTGGTGATCGATCTTGGCTCCGCGCCGAGGAATGCCGCCGCGGAATCGCCTGCTGCGCCCACACCCGTGCTCGCCGCGCACGCGCCGGCCGACGGCGATCGTGACGTCATCGTGGCGGTGGATGCCGGCCATGGCGGCCAGGATCCCGGCGCCACGGGACGTCGCGGCACGCGCGAGAAAGATGTGGTGCTGGCCATCGCCAAGGCGTTGGCGGAGCGCATCAATGCGGAGCCCGGCATGCGCGCCGTGCTCACCCGTCCCAACGATCGCTTCCTCACTCTGCGCGAGCGCATCCAGCGCGCGCGGGTGGAGAAGGCGGATTTGTTCGTGTCGGTGCACGCCGATTCCATCCGCAACCGCGATGTCTCAGGCGCCTCGGTATATGTACTCTCCGAGCGCGGCGCCACGGATGAGAATGCGCGCTGGCTGGCCGAGCGCGAGAACGCGGCGGATCTGATGGGCGGGGTCTCGCTCACGGACAAGGACAATACGCTGGCGTCGGTGCTGCTCGATCTCTCCCAATCCGCCAACATCAGCGCCAGCATGACGGCGGCGCAGGGCGTGCTGGCGGCGCTCGACCGGGTGGGCGAGGTGCGCAAGCGGCAGGTGCAGCAGGCGGGCTTCGTGGTGCTGAAATCGCCGGATATTCCCTCGATGCTGGTGGAGACCGCCTATATCTCCAACCCGGCGGAGGAGCGGCGCTTGAAGAGCGGCGCGCAGCAGGAGAAGCTGGCCAACGCCATATTCACCGGCCTGCGTGGCTACTTCGAGAGCAATCCCCCGCCCGGCACCCGCTTTGCCAGCGCGCGCCGCGCCACCCAGCTCGCCGACGCCGATCACTGAACGGCGGGCCGCGTATACTGCGCGGCCCATGCCGATCCGCGTCCTTCCCCATGAACTCATCGATCAGATCGCCGCGGGCGAGGTGATCGAGAGGCCGGCCTCGGTCGTCAAGGAGCTGGTGGAGAACAGCCTCGATGCGGGCGCGCGGCAGATCGAGGTGGATGTGGAGCGCGGTGGATTGGGCCTGATCCGGGTGCGCGACACCGGCTGCGGCATCGCGGAGCAGGATTTGCCGCTGGCCCTCTCGCGGCATGCCACGAGCAAGATCGCCTCGCTCGCGGATCTCGAGTCGGTGCAGACACTGGGTTTTCGCGGCGAGGCGCTGCCGTCCATCGGCTCGGTGGCGCGGCTGCGCATCGTGTCGCGGCCGGGCGATGCGGCGCGCGCGGCGGAGATTGTCGTGGACGGCGGCACGGTGGCGGCGGTGCGCCCGGCCGCGCACCCGCCGGGCACCACCATCGAGGTGCGCGATCTTTTTTTCAATGTGCCGGCGCGGCGCAAGTTCGTGCGCAGCGAGGCCACGGAGCTTACGCATATCGCGCGGTGGCTCGAGCGCCTGGCGCTGTCCCGTTTCGATGTGGGGTTCCGGCTGCGCAACGGGGAGCGGGTGCTGCTCGATACGCCGGCGCTGCGCTCCGAGGACGAAGCCTGCTTGCGGCTCGCCGCGGTCATCGACCAGGATTTCACGGCTACGGCGCTATCGATAGCGCACCAGGCAGGTCCGGTGGTTTTGGAAGGCTGGGTGTCGCTGCCGACGGCTTCGCGGGCACAGGGCGACCGGCAGTTCTGGTTCGTAAACGGGCGCAGTGTGCGCGACCGTCTGCTGATGAATGCGGTGCGGGTGGCTTATCGGGATGTGCTTTATGGGGGCCGCTATCCGGCCTATGTGCTGTATCTCACGCTCGACCCGCAGCTGGTGGATGTGAACGCGCATCCGCAGAAGCTCGAGGTGCGCTTCAGGGACAGCCGGCAGATCCATGATTTTGTGTTCCGGGCCATCGAGCGGGCGCTGGCCGCGACCAAGCCGGTGGCGGGCGACGGGGCGGCCGCGGCAACCCTGAAGGGTGTTGCGGCGGATGACGCGCTCACGCCCGGGACGGCGCGGGTGGCGATGCCGGTCTGGCGGGCCAGCGAGCATTTGAGTTTTCCCGAGCCGTCACGCGATCCCTGGCAGCTGGTACAGGCGGTGCGCGAGAGCGAGCCGCCGCCTTATGAGGCATCTCAAAATGAAGTCCAACCGCTGGGGACCGCGCTCGCACAGCTCCACGGAGTCTACATCGTGGCACAGAGCGATCAGGGGCTGGTGCTGGTGGACATGCACGCGGCGCACGAGCGAGTGCTGTATGAGCGGCTGAAGGCGCAGCGCGGCGACGGGGCCGCGGCCTCGCAGCAGTTGCTGGAACCCATCGTGGTTGCGCTCAAAGCGGATGAGCTTGCGGCGCTGCTGGAAGAGCGGGAGCTGTGGGAGCGGGCGGGATTTGCGCTCGATGCGCTGGGTCCCACGACTCTTGCGCTGCGGGCGGTGCCGGCGCTGCTGGCGGGTGAGAAGGTGGCGGATATTGTGCATGCGGTGGTGGGGGATCTGGGAGCGGAAGGAGGCCATCACCATCTGGATGGGGCCGCGGACCGGTTTCTCGGCACTTTGGCCTGCCGCACGGCCATTCACGCTCACCGTCGGCTGACGCTGCCCGAGATGAACGCGCTGCTGCGGCAGATGGAGGCGACGGACCGGGCCAATCAATGCAATCACGGGCGGCCGACCTGGACGCGGCTGTCGCTCAAGGAGTTGGATCAGCTGTTTCTGCGGGGGCGCTAGTGACAGTGCTGGTGCTCACCGGCGTCACGGGCATGGGAAAAAGCGACTGGGCGGTGCGCCTGGCGGAATCAGCGCCGGTGGAGATCGTCAGCGTCGACTCGGTGCTGGTTTACCGAGGGTTGAATATTGGCACGGCAAAGCCTGCGAGCGAGCTTCGGCAGCGGATCGCGCACCATCTCATCGATATCTGCGATGCGGTGGAGAGCTACTCGGCGGGGCGGTTCGTGGCGGATGCGCTGCGCTGCATTGCGGATATCGAGTCGCGCGGGCGGGTGCCGTTGCTGGTGGGGGGGACACTGCTTTATTTGCGGGCGCTGTTCGGCGGTCTGGCGGAGCTGCCTCAAGCGTCGGCCGGGCTGCGGGAGGAGATCGATGCCCAAGCGATGGAGGTGGGCTGGGCGGCGCTACATGGGGAGCTTGCTAGGCTCGATCCGCGCGCGGCGGCGCGCATCCACCCCAACGACAGCCAGCGGATTCAGCGGGCGCTGGAGGTGTGCCATGCGACGGGTCGCCCGTTATCCGATCTACAGGTGGTGACCCGCAGTCCCCTCGCAGGGCAAGCGCTGCACCGCTGGGCTTTGGTGCCGGTCGACCGCGGCGCATTGGCGGCGCGGCTGGCGGGGCGATTTGACGAAATGATGCGGGCGGGATTTCTCGATGAGGTGCGCGCTTTGCGGGCCCGCGGCGACCTGACGGCGCGGCATCCGGCGGTTCGCGCGGTGGGGTACCGGCAGCTCTGGGAGCATCTCGAAGGGGCCTGTACGCTGGATGAGGCTGTGGCACAGGGGGTGGCGGCGACGCGTCAGCTGGCCAAGCGGCAGCTCACCTGGCTGCGCTCGGAGCGGGAGATGACCACGATCGACCCGGAGTCGGCCGGCGCTTTTGCGGCCTGGCGTCGTCAGGTGCAGACAATTCTGCAACAAGCTTAGCGGCCCGGGGGGCCGCGTGATAAGATGCGTAGGTCGCCGATCCCTCGCATTGCGCGAGGAACGGAGCTTGCTGGAACGCACTTCACGGACGATCACGTGCGCGTCAAACTCAACAATTAGAAATTCGAGAGAA
>Ga0207658_10000056_pt1 | contig 124846 bp, 111 predicted proteins | sample KBSS33metaG_FD_184322 | JGI IMG/M metagenome (GOLD analysis project Ga0207658, IMG submission 184322) | Switchgrass rhizosphere microbial communities from Kellogg Biological Station, Michigan, USA - KBS S3-3 metaG (SPAdes) (version 2) | ecosystem: Host-associated > Plants > Roots >... | reverse complement strand
GTAAACGGCGGCCGTAACTATAACGGTCCTAAGGTAGCGAAATTCCTTGTCGGGTAAGTTCCGACCTGCACGAATGGCGTAACGACAGCGGCGCTGTCTCCACCCGAGACTCAGTGAAATTGAAATCGCTGTGAAGATGCAGCGTTCCCGCGGCAAGACGGAAAGACCCCGTGAACCTTTACTATAGCTTTACACTGAACGTTGAGTTCTTCTGTGTAGGATAGGTGGGAGGCTTTGAAGTCCAGGCGCTAGCTTGGATGGAGCCAACCTTGAAATACCACCCTGAAGTGCTTGACGTTCTAACCTAGGCCCGTAATCCGGGTCGGGGACCGTGTATGGTGGGTAGTTTGACTGGGGCGGTCTCCTCCCAAAGCGTAACGGAGGAGCACGAAGGTGCGCTCAGCACGGTCGGACATCGTGCAGTGTGTGTAAAGGCATAAGCGCGCTTGACTGCGAGATCGACGGATCAAGCAGGTACGAAAGTAGGTCTTAGTGATCCGGTGGTTCTGTATGGAAGGGCCATCGCTCAACGGATAAAAGGTACTCCGGGGATAACAGGCTGATACCGCCCAAGAGTTCATATCGACGGCGGTGTTTGGCACCTCGATGTCGGCTCATCACATCCTGGGGCTGTAGCCGGTCCCAAGGGTATGGCTGTTCGCCATTTAAAGTGGTACGCGAGCTGGGTTCAGAACGTCGTGAGACAGTTCGGTCCCTATCTGTCGTGGGCGTTGGAGATTTGAGAGGAGCTGCTCCTAGTACGAGAGGACCGGAGTGGACGATCCCCTGGTGTTCCGGTTGTCACGCCAGTGGCATTGCCGGGTAGCTACGATCGGAAGCGATAACCGCTGAAAGCATCTAAGCGGGAAGCGCGCCTCAAGATGAGATCTCTCGGGACACAAGTCCCCTAAAGGCCCCATGAAGACTACGTGGTTGATAGGTCAGGTGTGTATCGCAGTAATGCCGAGCTAACTGATACTAATGAGCCGTGCGGCTTGACCATATAACTCCAAGACGCTTCGTCGCCTCAACGAGGTCTGACGACAGCAAAACGCAAATGTTACGTCCCAAGTCCCAATGCCGAGTCCGCGCAGCACTGCGCGACTCGCACCGATTCCCTGGCGACCTTAGCACTGTGGTCCCACCCGATCCCATCTCGAACTCGGAAGTGAAACGCAGTAGCGCCGATGGTAGTGTGGCTTAAGCCATGCAAGAGTAGGTCATCGCCAGGGGCTTTATCAGAACGCCTCCCCAGCCGGGGAGGCGTTCGCCTTTGCGCGCAGCGCGACCCGCAACAGGTCATCGCCAGGGGCTTTATCAGAACGCCTCCCCAACCGGGGAGGCGTTCGCCTTTGCGCGTAGCGCGACCCGCAACAGGTCATCGCCAGGGGCTTTATCAGAACGCCTCCCCAGCCGGGGAGGCGTTCGCTTTTGCGCGCAGCGCGACCTGCAACGAGTCGCTGCCGCGAAGTACTCGTCGGGTCAGGAACGGCCCTTCTTTTGTGGTCGCGCCGGCCGCAGTGACGATGAGGGTTGGAGTTCCTTCCGCATCGCACACGATGCGGGCACCGTGTGCATCCCTGGCGAGGCGCGAGCGCTAAACTTCCGCCCCCTTCCAATCATGGTCCTCCGACCCATGCAGTGCTTCGTCTATAAAAGCACCCGCAAAGCCGACACCTATGTCTACCTGCGCGCGCGTGACGATTTCGCCCTGCTGCCTGCCGCGATCAGCGAACCGCTCGGCCCGCTCACGTTCGTCATGCAATTCGAGCTGACCGCGGAGCGAAAGCTCGCTCGCGAAAGCGCGGCCCTCGTGATTTCGAACTTGCATGCGTGCGGATTCCATCTGCAATTGCCTCCGCCGGTCGAATCGCCGCTCGCGGCGGGCGATTCCTGAATACCCGGCACTTAACCTCCGATTAGCCGCAGCCCGCGCGTGCGCCGATATACTCGGCGCGGCGCGGCGGATGGCCGCGGTGGAGTGGATACGCGAATGCCCAAACGCGCCGTCAGCCGGCTGCCTACGTTCTTTGCGGCGATTCGTCATTTGCTGCCGGCTTGGCTGCTGTTCGCACTGGCAGCGCTGATCGACCACCCCCTGGCCCTCGTGCTGATGCTGGCTGCCAACGCGCTCGCACTGACAGCGATCTGTCGCGCGATCGGATTCGGCCGCGAGTCGGATTTCCTGCGCAGCGTCGCCCGACGCGGACTCGCCTATTTCATTCTGCTCACCGCCTACACGGCCTTCGTTGCCGCCGTGCTCGCCGGCCCCGCGTTGTGGCTCTCGAAAGACAATTCCCTATCCGCCGCACTGGCGTTGTCCGGCGCGCTCGTCCTCGCCTTGCTCGTGCTTTGGCGGATTTGGCCGGCGTTCGCGCTGCCGCTGCTGTGGGACGACGCCTACCCTCACGATGACGAGCGGGGCTCCTGGCTGTCGGCGGCCTTGCGCCGTTCGCTCGCCTTCGCTCGCCACCTGACGCGCGAGAACGACCTGTTCTTCGGCTACGGGCTTCCCGCCGCCTGTGCCGCTTTGCTGCTCGCGACCGGCGCACTGGCGTTGGCCGGACTCGGCGGTTTCCTCGGTGGCGAAGTGCGTGTCGTCGGCCTCTTCCTCTACGCGGTGCTGATCGCTCCGCTCGCGAACGCGCTGCTCGCCAACCGCTGCCTGCGTGCGTTGCTGGCCGATGCACGCAGCGCGCGGCAGCAGCGTCATGCGAACAACGACGCAACCGCGGCCGAACCTGCCCCCGGATCGGCGGCACCTGGTCTGCCGTCAGGCATCGGTCGCGCCGAGCTCGATGCGACATTGCTCTGCGCCGTGCAGTCCGCGCAAACGAGCCTGGCCCTCGCCGCGCTCGAGCGCGGCGCCGATCCGAACGCGCTGCCCGGGCCGGACCAGCGCGACCAGCGGAGCGCGCTGACGATCGCCGTCACCTTGCCCGACCTGCGCTTGCTGCGCGCGTTGATCGCGAAAGGCGTCGACGTCAACAAAGCCCATGGCGGCATCACGCCGCTGCTCGCCGCGACACGCGACAGCTTTCAGGGAAGGCCCGACGCCGTCACGACTCTGCTCGCCAACGGCGCCAGCGCACGCTGTACCGACGCCGCCGGCAACACGCCGCTGCATCATGCCGCACGCTGCGCCGAGCCCATTATCGCTGCGCTGCTGCTGGATGCCGCCGCCGACGTCAACGCGGTCAACGGCGAAGGACTGACCGCGCTGGGCATGGCTTGCGGCAACGCGGGTTGGACCAATGCTGCGTTCCTGCTCGAACGCGGCGCGAAGGTCGAAGTCGAGCACGCTCAACCGGCGCTGCTGCTCGCGGCCGGCGTGACCGACGACGATCCCGCGGGCGTGAAGATGTTGCTGAAACACCGCGCGAACGCGGATGTGCAGGGACCGCTCGAACGCACCGCGTTGATGACGGCAGCGCTCGCTGGCCACTCGCGCATCGTCGAGGCGCTGCTCGCCGGTGGAGCCAACGTCGAACTGGCCGACCATCGCGGCACGACGGCGCTGATGGAGGCCGCGCGCTCCGGCGCCGTGGCGGCGATCCACGCGCTCGGCAAACGCAAGGCGAATCCGGACGCAACCGATGCGAATGAACGCACCGCCTTGATCATCGCCTGCCAATCCAGGCACGCCAGCGAGGAAGCCGTGCGCGCCCTGCTCGCCATGGGCGCGGACCGCGCGCGCGCCGGCGTCGACGGCAAACGCGCGCTCGACCACGCGGCCGCAGCCGGGCGCTGGCATATCGTCGCGCTGCTCGATCCCGCGTATCCGTTGCCGAGCAGCCTCGGCGGCGGCGCGCCCGCGGCCCAGCATGCCAGTACCGACCACCTTCTCGATGCCTTGCGCTTCGGCCACTGGAACGTCGCCGCCGAGTTCGTCGGCGTGCTCGCCGAATGGCCGCCGACGGCGCTGGCCGAACTCTATGCCGACCTAGCCGACGCCGACCTCGGCGATGCGCGCGCCTGGCTGCTCAACCACGGACTGCAGGGCGATGCGGTGCTCGGTGACGGACGCACGCTGCTCGATCGTCTGGTCGCCACGTTGCCTGCCTCCAGTGCCGCACTCGAACAATGGCTGGGCAGCGCCGCGCACGTCGGCGGCGCCGGCTTGATCGCGCGCGTACTCGCCCTCGCGCCTCCCGGCACGGACGGGGACGCGCTGCGTGCGATCGCCGCCAAACTCATCGACCGCGGCGCCGACATCTTCGGCGCCGCCAGCGGACAGCGCAGCGCGCTGCACCTGGCGGTGGCGCAGGGCGATGTGCGGCTCGCCACGCGCCTGCTCGATCTGGGCGCGGACCCGAACGCGCGCGACGCGCAGGGCCGCACGCCGCTGCATCTGTCGTTCGCTGCCGACGTCCGCCAGGCCGAACCTTTGTTGCGCCTGCTGGTGCGCGCCGGCGCGAGTGCGGAAATCGCCACGGCCACCGGCGAAACGCCGCTCGGCCTGGCGCTTGCGCAGCCGCAGCGCGAATTCGCGCACTGGCTCAACTGGACGCAGTGGCGATTGCCGGGCCGCCGCCTGCGCGCGGACGATCTCCCCGCCGCCGCTGCGCTGGGCGATATCGGAGCGGTCGAGCGGCTGCTGCAGCTCGGCCTCGCGATCGACAGCGAGGACGCCAAGGGTGCCACCGCGCTGATCCGCGCTGCGGGCTCCGGACACGCGGCGCTCGTCGTGCGCCTGCTCGAAGCCGGCGCCGACACGGCGCACGCCGCCCACTCGGGCATCCACTGCCTCGGCGCCGCCGTCAGCGCGAAGCGCGAAGCGGTCGTACGAACCTTGTTGAACCACGGCGTTGCGCCCGACGCGCGACTCGCCGGTGGGGCGACCGCCTTGATGGTCGCCGCGGCGCTGGGGCAACTGACCACTACTGCTGCGCTGCTCGAAGCTGGTGCCGATGCGAATGCCGTCGACGAGCGCGGAGCGACGGCTCTGCAGGTGGCCGCCCAGTACGCATTCGACAGCGGCGACAGTGCCGTCGCGCGCGGCCTGTTCGACGCATTGCTGCGCGCCGGCGCGCAGATCGACGCGCGCAACCAGGCCGGCCAGGATGCCTTGCTGATCCTGCTCGGCGCTCGCGCCCAGCCCGGAACGCGCTGCGATGCCGAGCATTTGCTGCAGCTGACCGGCTTCCTGCTCGAACACGGGGCGAAAGTCGCCACGCAGGACCAGCGTGGCGTCGGCATGCTGCATGCCTGCGCCCTGCACGGCTTGTTCGGCTGCGCGCGTTTGCTCAAGGCGCACGGCGCGCCGCTCGACCTCGTCGACGGTTTCGATCGCAGCGCCGCCGACGTCGCCGCGCTGCTCGGCTACGTCGATGTCGCCGCCGAACTCGGCTCCGCGCAAGCGCCGTTGCCGAGCGTGCGGCAGACCTTGCGCCGACCGGCCCGCGCGCCGGACTAGTCAGCCCTTCATGCGCCGGTACATCGGCCATGGCAATGCCCGCACCACGAGCGCGATCAGTGCGAACTTGAGCGGCAGGTAGCGCAAGCCCGAGCCGCTCCGCAGTCGCGCGACTACCGTCTTCGCCACGAGCGCCGGCGATATCGGCGCAGCCGGCAGCGCCATGCCGTGGGTCAGATTGGTGGCGAGAAAACCGAGCTGGTACAGCTGGACGCGCAGTTCGTCCGGCCGATAGCGCTGGCGCAGGCTTTCGTACAGCGAGACGAGCGCGCGCTTCGCGCTCGCGTAGACCACGTTGCGTCCGCGGCCGCGCACGCCGGCGATACTGCCGAACAGGACGATCGTCGCGCGCGTTTGAAGCAGATGCGGCAGCAGGGCCTGCACGATCGCCAGCGGCGCATGCAGGTTGATCGCGAGCAGCTGGCCGGTCGCCGCGGCGTCCAGCGACAAATCGTCGTCTCGGCGCGAATGGCCGATCGGCAGCAGCAGTGCATCCGGCGCCGACAAACCTTCCAGCGCCTGTGCGATGCGCGCGCCCGGATCCGCTTCGCGCCCGACATCGAGCGCCAGCGTCTTGATGCTCACGTCATGCCGGATCGCCAAGTCGGAAGCCAGAGCCTCCAGGTCGCGCAGATCGGAAGCGACCAGCAGCAGATCGTGCTTGCCGCGCGCCAGTTCCTCGGCCAGCGCGCGACCGAGTCCGCTCGATGCGCCGATCACGACCGCGCTCACAGGGCGAGCCTGCGGGCGAGCTCGGACGTGTGCACGCCGCCGGCGTTGCACGTCGCCAGACGAAACCGCGCCGATTCGAAACCGTTGATCGCACGGCGCGCCGTCGTCGCGTCCAAGGTCGACTCCTTGATCAGGTTGGGCCGGCCGCCATGCGCGATCGCGAGCTCGGCGAGCGTTTCCAGGAACTTGCGCTGCGAGGAGGTGGCCGGCGATGGAACCTGGATCGCCAGCGAGATACCGTCGCCGTCGAAGCCGAAACCGTCGGCCACGCCGGCGAACAGCTTGCTCGCGATCAGCGCGATCAACGGTCGATCGCGCGCGACGCATTCCTTCAACGCGGCCGCGAAGTTCTCGAAACGCACGTGCGGAATCAGCCACTGCGCTTCGGCCAGGCCGGCGTTGCCGTATCCGGCGAAGTACAGCCGCGCGTCGTTGAGCGGGAACAGCGCTTCGGCCAGCGACATCGGCGTCTGCCCGGCACGGCACCAGCGTGCGGTGAGCCAGCGGTTCGCGGCGGCGATGCCGAGGCGATTCCACAGCGCGAACGGCAGCGGCGACAGCGACTGCGGCAGGTCGCGGCTCGCCGGCGGCGCCTTCACCGAATCGGCGTCGGCGACGTCGCTCGCAAGGCCGATGCGAACGACGCCGCGGCCGAAGTGTTCGGCGCGGCCGTCGTGCCAGCCGTACAGCACCGGTGCGTTCGCCGCGTCGCGCAGGACCTGCGCCGCCTCGGCCAGGTCGCGCACCGGCACGCGCCGAAGCACCAGTGCGCTGGGCGGGCGCGCCAGACGGAGCGTCGCGCGCGTGATCGTGCCGGTCAGGCCGAATCCCGCGCATGTTGCGGCAAACAGGTCCGAATTGTGATCGGGGCCGGCACCGACGATGCCGTGGCCCGGAATGTTCAGTTCGAGTGCGTCCACCTGGGCGCGGAACGTGCCGTCGCGCGCCGGGTTCTTGCCGTGCACGTCGGCGGCTATGCAGCCCCCGATGGTCGCCTTCGGATGGCCGGGCGCGACCGCTAGGTACCAGCCGCGGGCCAGCGCGAAGCGCTGCACGTCGCCGATTCGCGCGCCGGCCTCGACGGCGAGGCGCCCCGCTTCGGCGTCGAACGCCAGCAGGCGATCGAACGCGCCGAACTCCTGGCTGATCGCGTCGCCGCCGAAGCTCGCCGCCACGTAGGACACGCCGCTGCCGCGCGGGATACGCAGCGCATCCGGCGGCAAGGCATCGAGCAGGCGATAACGGTCCGGCCGCTGCACGTCGCAGCCGGCGTGGAACTGGCGATCGAAGCTGATCAGGTCGTGGCGGGCGAGCGCGTAGCCGCGCGCGTCATTTTTCATCTTCGCGTCCGGCATCGACTTGGAACAGACGCTCCAGATCCGCGCGCGACTCCTTCGCCGACTGCAGCAGCGCGGCCTCGTCGTCGTAGAGCGGGTACTGGTTCGCGAGCACGCGCTCGTCGTGCTTGCGGAACCGCTGCACGTAATCCTCCGCAGTCGCCCTGTCGTAACCGAGCGCTTCGAACACGCCACGCGCGATCTCGAGGCTGGAAAAGAAGGTATCTCGCGTGATGCTGTCGACGCTGAGGTCCATCAGCTTGAACACATGCTGGCGATTGCGCGCGCGCGCGAACACTTTCAGATGTGGGAAATGGCGCTTCAGCAGACGTGCAGTCCGAAGGTTCGAATCCGGATCCTCGGTGGCGATCACGAAGATCTCGGCGCGGTCGGCTTGCGCCGCGCGCAGCAAATCGAGCCGCGAGGCGTCGCCGAAGAACACCGTGTTGCCGAAATGACGCATGAAGTCGACCTGCTCCGGATCGGCTTCGAGCGCGGTGAACTGAACCCGGTTGGCGTTGAGCATGCGCGCGACGATCTGCCCGACGCGACCCATGCCGGCGATGATCACGCGCGGTGTCGCCGTGTCGAGCTTGTCGAACTCACGCACGGGCTTGACCTTGCCGGCCGGCGCGAACTCGGCGCGCATGCGCACCAGCAGCGGCGTCGCCGCCATCGACAAGGTGACGACGAGCACGAGCATGGCGCGCTGCTCCGGCGACAGCAGGCCGTTGTCGGCCGCCATCGTGAACACGACGAAGGCGAACTCGCCGCCCTGCGCGAGCAAGGCGGCCAGCGCGATCGACTGCGCGTTGTCCTCGCCGGCCGCGCCACGCGACACCGCGTAGAGCACGACCGCCTTCAAGGCCAACAGAGACACCAGCAGGATGCCGACCATCTGCGGCTGCGCCAGCGCCATCTGCACGTCGAGCGACATGCCGATACTGACGAAGAACAGGCCGAGCAGCAGCCCGCGGAACGGCTCGATCTGCGCTTCGATTTCGTGGCGATATTCCGAGTCGGCGAGCAGCACGCCGGCCAGGAAGGCGCCGAGCGACATCGAGATGCCGCTGAGCTGCATCAGGTAGGCGGTACCGATCACGACCAGCAAGGTGGTGGCGGTGAACACCTCCGGCGTACCCGCCTTGGCCGCCGCGCGGAACAGCGGGCGCAGCAGATAGCGGCCGCCGACGACGACGGTGGCGATGGTCAGGATCACGCGCAGCGCAGCCAGCGCATCGTCGATGCCGCGTGCCGCATGGCTGCCGCCGAGGATCGGGATCAGCGCGATGATCGGAATCGCGGCGACGTCCTGGAACAACAGGATCGCGAAGCCGAGCCGGCCATGCGCGCTGGTCAGTTCCTTGCGTTCGGCTAGCAGTTGAAGGTCGATCGCGGTCGAGGACAAGGCGAGACCGAGCCCGACGATCAGCCCGGTCTTCCAGTCGACGCCGAAGAAGTAGGTGACGCCGACGATCAGCGCAGCGGTGGCGACCACCTGCAGGCTGCCGATGCCGAACACGTTGCGGCGCATGACCCAGAGGCGCTGCGGCGAGAGTTCCATGCCGATCACGAACAGCATCAGGACGACGCCGAGCTCGGAGATCTGCGAAATCTGTTCGGTATTGCCGATCAGGCGCAACCCGGACGGCCCGATCAACGCGCCGGCGCCGAGGTAGCCGAGCACCGCGCCGAGTTGCCAGCGCTTGGCCAGCGGCACCGCAATGACCGCCGCCAGCAACAGCACGACGGCATATTGGAGAAAGCTGTGATCCTGCACGCGCACTCCTATAAATTGTTGCGAATTATGACATGGGGAGGTTGGGGGGCTGGGAATCGGGAATCGGGAAAGCAGACCGTGGCTTGCTCGGGGATGCGAGAAGCCGTGCTTTGCCCATTCCCGATTCCCGACTCCCAGCCCACTCCGTCGCAACCCCTGAGATCGAAGACTCGCAAGCTCTGGCACCCTCCAAAAAGAGCCGCACTCATGCTCGTTGCCTCGCTCGCTCCCCCGCAGGACACGCCCTCGCGTCAACGCCGCGCGCGATTGCGCTCGCGGCTGCCTCAAGACGTGGTCGAAACGAAGCGCATGCCGGCCTCGGCGGTGCGCGAGACCGTCCTGTTCGTCTGGCTGATCTGCGGAACGATCGCGCTGGTCTGCGTTCCGGCTGCGCGCGGCGGTGCCTTGCTCGGCGCGACCTTGCCGTTCTGGCTCGTCGGTGCGCCGCTGCTCGATCTGCTCTGGCTGCGGCGGCGACGCTGGTTGCCGCTGTTCGACGCACGCCGCCTGATGGCGTCGGGACGCGCTGCGCCGGCCGCGCTGCGGGTTCGTTCGTCGCGCCCGCGCGGTCGCCGCCGACCCGCTCCGGCGAGCCGGGCCAGCAGGCAGTCCCTTCGATCGAGCGCGATCGATCGGCACATCGACGGGTGATCCAGCGCCGTCGCATCGTCCGACATGCGCTGAGCCCGTTCTTGGCGTAATACAATCCGGGCCCGCTCCTTCCCGGCAGGGACGCGCGGTTGTCTCCCGGAAGGACGGACCCGTCTTGGCAAGTGGTGCTGTTCTTCACGTCGATTGCGCCCATCGGCCGCTGCGCTCGCGATGACGCGAAGCCTGGGTCATCTGCTTCGTCTCGTCGTCGTCGCCGTCGTGATGCTGGCGGCTTGGGACGCCGTGCTGTTCCGCAGCGGACTCTATTACCGCTGGCTCGAGCCACAATCGACCGCAGGCATGACCCGTGGCGCGATCCGTTTCGTCGACGAGACCTACGCGCCGGATCGACGCAACGTGCTGGTGCTCGGCAATTCCCGGATCGGCGAAGGGTTCTCGCAGCAATTGGCGGACCAAGCCACGCAAGGCAGCGGGCTGCACTTTCTCAACGCGGCGATTCCCGGCACCGACTTGCGTGCCTGGTACTACCTGCTGCGCCGGATCGACCCGCAGGCCGATCGTTTCGCCGCCGTCGTCGTGCAGGTGTCCTACGATCCCGGCGAGCCGAGGGGTGTGCAGGCGGACTACCCTCTCGATATCGCCTACCTGACGCCGCTGCTCGGCTTGCGCGACGTCGCGGATTTTCCCGGTACGTTCGACGATCGCGCACTGGCCGCGCGCGCGCGCCGCGCGATCCTGTTTCCCGCGCAGCCGCTGCGCGACGACATCGCCGCCTTCCTATCCGCGCCGAAGGAGCGCCTCGCACACCTGCGGAAATGGCGCAAATACTTCGTCTCGAGCGCATTGCAGTACCGGGGCCGCGACCAGGCACTGCCGGATCTGGCGCTCGATCCGAACACGCTGCAGCCGACCGACTGGGGCAGCGACGAAGCAAAACTGAAGCCGGTGTTGTCCAACTATTTCACCTCCCTGCGCGAACGGCCGAGCAAATCGACGCAGGCCAGCAACGAGCGTTATTTCCGCCAATGGTTGAGCCGGATCGCCGAACCCTATCGAGCGCACGGCATCCCGGTGATCGTGATGAGCATTCCGCGCGGCCCATGGCATGCCGCGCTGCCGCCCCCGCAGCCTACCGGTGCAGTGGCCGATCTGATCGCGGCGGGCACGCTGATGGCGTTGCCCCGAGACAGCTTTGCGGACCTCGAGCAACCGCGCTATTTCTTCGATTCGTTGCACATGAATCGCGCCGGTCGCGAACGCTTTTCGCCGGCGCTGGCGAAGCAGGTCGCAGCAGTGTTGCACTGACGCCGCATGCTCTTCGACACCCTCGGCTATGGCTTGTTCCTCGGCGCGGTCCTGCTGCTGACTGCAGTCCTACGGCCTTCGTACGCCAAGGTCTCATTGGTCGTCGCGAGCTATGTTTTCTACGCGTTCTGGGACGCGCGCTTCGTGCTGCTGCTCGGTGCGGCGACGCTCGCCAACTACGTGTTCGGGCTGTGGATCGATGCCTGCGAGGGACGTGCGCGCCGTCGCGCGGTGACGGTGGCAATCGCTGCCAACCTCGTCGTGCTCGGCGTCTTCAAGTACTTCAACTTCTTCATCGACACGCTGCACGCGCTGACAGGCATCCCTGCCGGCAGTCTCATGCTGCAGATCGTGCTGCCGGTCGGCATCAGCTTCATCACGTTCGAAGGCATCGCCTATTCCGTCGATGTCTATCGCGGTCACCTGCGCGCCGTGCGCAAGCCGCTGGACTTCATGCTGTTCGTCGCGTTCTTTCCGCACCTGGTCGCGGGACCGATCATCCGTCCGATCGCGTTCCTGCCGCAGGTCGGCCGTCCGCTGCTGCTCTCCGACGAAGATGCGCGCTGGGGCCTGCGCGAGATCCTCAAAGGGCTGTTCAAGAAAGTCGCGCTCGCCAACTACCTCGCACCGATCGCCGATGCGTATTTCCAGCATGCGCCCTATGCGGGCGGCGCCGTCCCCGCGTGGATCGGCGTGCTCGCGTTCTCGCTGCAGATCTATTTCGATTTTTCCGGCTACACGGACATCGCACGCGGCAGCGCGCGCCTGCTCGGCTTCAGTTTCCCGTCGAACTTCGAGCGGCCGTATCTCAGCGCCGACATCACCGATTTCTGGCGGCGCTGGCACATCTCGCTCTCCACGTGGCTGCGCGACTACCTGTACATCCCGCTCGGCGGCAATCGCCGCGGCGCGGGCCGGACCTACGCGAATCTGCTCGTCGTCATGGGGCTCGGCGGCTTGTGGCATGGCGCAAGCTGGAATTTCGCGATCTGGGGCCTCTATCACGGCCTGATGCTCTGCGCGCACAGGCTCTGGCGCGGCCGCATCGACGGCACGCGTTGGCAGCGAGCCGTCGATGCGCCGCTGCTCGCCCCGTTATGGATCGCAGCGACCTTCTTGCTGGTCACCCTGGGTTGGGTGCCGTTCCGCGCGCCGGACCTGGCAACGACGACGGCCACGTTGCGCGACCTGTGGTCCGTGCCGGAATTCGCCTTCGTGTACGCTCATCCCGGTATCGCGATCATCGCGCTCGGCAGTCTTGCCTGGTGCCTGCTCGATCGCGAAAGGCGAATGCAGGACTGGCTGGTCCAGCGCGCCTCGTGGCCGCTGGCGGCGGCATGCGGCGGCGTCCTGGCGATTGCGCTGGAACTGTGCGCGCAGGTCGATGCGCAGATTCCGTTCGTGTACTTCCAGTTCTAGCGCCGGCCGCTGCGATGACGAGGCTGTGCCTGCCGGTTCGAGCTCAACGTGCTCCGACCGGTGACGTCGCCGTCGGCTCATCCGGCGAAAGGGTGGCGGGATCGATCCGGCTGAGGTCGAGCAGATAGTAGCGGCTGTCGTCGATGCGCCGGACGCCCGGCAATGCGGCCAGCTCCGCGGCCACGTCCACATACTGGGCAAATGCGTATTGCCCCTTGAGTTCGCCGATTTCGCTGCGAGGCAGGATCACGTAGGCGATCTGCTGGTTGCGCAGGAAGCGGCGGATGCTGCCTGCCGAATCCATGTAGGCGGGGCGTGAGAACCAGACCGTCGAGAAGTCCTCGACACAGGCGGGCAACCAGAATTGCGTAGGCGCCTCGACCAGGCCGGACACGTGCGTGCAATGGGGCAGCGTATCGAGAAACGCGCCGATGCGCCCGAGGCCGTGGCGGCTCAGTATGTCGAGCCGCTTCTCGGCCGTCGCGCGCGGCGAGCCGCCGAGGTGAAGATCGAACGCGCGCGTTCCCGGCGTCCAGGCCGCACTGGCAAAGCTGTAGCTCGCCTGGAACAACGCGAATGCCGGGAGGCTGGCGAGTGCGATGGCAAACAAGCGCGGCGACGCGGCTGTCCGGGCGAAAGCGGCGGCTCCGGCGCAGGCGATGCCCGGCACCAGCGCGAACAGGAAATAATTGCCGTCGCCGCCGCGCACCATGTAGCGGTTGCCGAGCGCGAGAGCGATACCGGTGACGATCAGCGCCCACAGTGGCCACGTCGAGCCGGGCACGATCGGGGAACGTCGCCGGCCAGCGACCAGCCCGCTCGCAGCGATCAACGCGAACCAAAGCCATACGTTGCCGGTCCAGCCGACCACGATGTGTCCGAGGACCTGCGGCCGGAACAGCCAGTCGACGATCAGCGCGGGCACGTCGGTCCAGTCCTGCATGCTCGTCCAAGCCAGGGTTCCGGCCGGCTCGCGCAGGTCCAAGCCGAGTGCGAGCCACAGTTTGAACAACGGATCGGGTCCGATGGTCGGCACGCCCGTCAGTTTCCAGGTGCGCGCCATCACCAGGACGGCAGCGATGGCGGCGAGCGCGAACGTCACCCACGCCCATCGTGACGAGAGCGCTCGGGCCTGCGTGGACGGAGCGCGATCGCGCGATCGCCAGAGGGCCGCTGCAGTGGCGAGCAATACCATCCCGGCGTAGGGGATCGCGGTGAGCTTCGCGCTGCAGGCCAGCGCGACGCACGTCAGCATCCAAACGAGCGCAGCGCGCGAGCGGGTTTGCGTCGCATGCCAGGCGAGCAGTGCGGCGACGACGACGAGCAAGGTGGCGAGGAGATCGGGCTTGGCTTCGATCGCGTAGTTGGCGACCGCCGGCAGCGTCGCGACGAGGGCGACCAGCGGCAGTTGCGTGCGCGGCGGCGCGCCGAGGGCGCGCAAGAGCAGCCGGCACGCCATCAGCAGCAACAGCAGCACCAGGATCGAAAAGCCCTCGATGGCCGCATAGTCCTTCACGGCACCGAGCGGCAGCAGGAACACCTCGTAGATCTTCGGGAAATAGAAGACGGGCGAGGTCAGGCCGAGCGGCTCGTAGACGGAGTGTCCCGGCACGAGGACGTGCTCGCTGCGCAGCCCATACCACTGCGTGTCGAAACCCATGACGACCCGCGCGCGGGCGAACAAGATCAGCAGCCACGCGGCCAGGGCGCCGGACCAGGCGCGTTCCTCCGTGCCGCCGGAACGCACACGACTCCACAGGAACAGCAGCAGCGGACGATGACCGCCGCACAGGGCGACCATCGCCAACAGCAGCGCCAGCCACAACGACGAGCGGATCGATCCGGCCCCGAGCGCGGAAGCGGTCCAGGCACAGACGCTCCAGACGGCGAAGCCACTGACGAAAGCGAGCAGGTAGTCGAGCGAACTTTGCGCCGCCGGCAGGCGAAGCAGGCGCCGCAGCGTCATGCCGAGTCCGATCACCACTTCCAGCTGCACTACGTCGACCAGCAGCGCCACGTCGACCGCGTGCCGACGAAGGAAGAAGAAGGCGGGCAGGGCGACCAGCACGATCAGCCACCCGGTGCGGCGCGATGCGAATCCGGCCGCGCAGAGGGCGATCAGCGCGAGCGCTTCCAGTCCGCCCTGCCAGTAGGCTGCGGTCCGGACGTGCCAATCGAAGGGGCCCGGGACGAGGAGCTCCCACGCCGGCACGCCGATGAAGACGGCTGCCGTAACGACGAGGGCGGCGGCCAACCCGCGCTCCGCCGCCGGACGGGTCGTACTCGCAGTGGCCGCGAATCGCGGCTCAGCCACGCAGGCCGAGTCGCTTGCGCTCCATGCGGCGCAGGAATTCGTCCATGATGCGGCGATACAGATCCTCGCCGAGATAGGCGTCCTCGACGCCGGCGTCGATCGACGGATTGTCGTTGACTTCGATGACGACGGCGCGGTCGCCGGCCTGCTTGAGGTCGACGCCGTACAGGCCGTCGCCGATCGGTGCGGTGGCGCGCTGCGCCAGCTTGACGATCTCCGACGGCGCTTCGCGGATCGGCAGCGTTTCGAAGCCGCCCGATTTCGCCGTGCCCTTGGCGCCGTGGTTGTAGATCTGCCAGTGCCCGCGCGACATGAAGTACTTGCACGCGTACAGCGGCTCGCGGTTGAGGATGCCGATGCGCCAGTCGTACTCGGTGAACATGAACTCCTGCGCCAGCACGAGCGCGGTGTGCTGGAACAGGTCGTCGGCCGCCTTCTTCAGCTGCGCGGCGTCCTCGACCTTGACGATGCCGCGCGAGAACGAGCCGTCCGGAATCTTCAGCACGATCGGAAAGCCGAGCACGTCGGGAAGCTCGGCGAGCTTCTTCGGCTCGTCGCGGTAGAGGATCTCGGTGCGCGGCGTCGGCAGCTTGCGCGAGCGCAGGAGGTCGTGCAGGTAGATCTTGTTCGTGCACTTGAGGATCGAGCTGGGGTCGTCGATGACGACCATGTCTTCCTTCTCGGCCTTGTTCGCGAAGCGGTACGTGTGGTTGTCGAGCGCGGTCGTCTCGCGGATGAACAGGCCGTCGTACTCGGCGAGCTTGGTGTAGTCGTTCTTCGAGATCGTGTCGACCTCGATGCCGAGCTCCGCGCCGGCTTCGATGAACGCCTTCAGCGCGCGCTTGTTCGACGGCGGCATCGACTCGTTCGCGTCGGCCAGCATGGCGAGATCGAAGCGGAATTTCCTGCGCGCTCGCGGCTTGCGCCAGAGCTTCTTGGAGAACTTGTCGAGCGACTGCGCGAAGGCGTCTTCCTGCGAGTCGGACAGCGTGTGCAGGCCGGTCGGCTTGATCGCGGCGATCTGCCAGACGCGCTCGCGTTCGAACTCGATGCGCAGGATCGGGCAGGGGAAGGTTTCGAACACCTGTCTGGCGATGTCTTCGAGACTTTCCGACGCGGTCTCGCCGAAATAGACGAGCACGCCGAAATCGGTCGTGTCGCGGCCGCCGTCGGGCAGGAACTTCTGCAGTTTCTGGTTGAGGTCGTCGATGTCCAGGCCGTACAGCGAACGCCGGCGCAGGTCGTTGATCGCGCGCACCGACGGGATCACCTTGTGCCCGCGCGCCTCGGCCAGCAGCGAGACGTAGTAGCCGGTGCCCAGGTACTTGTAGCTGCGGCACAGGTTGATGACCTGGGTGCGCTCGTCGTCGCTGCCGATCGGCTGCTTCAGGTAGTCCTGCGCAGTGACGACATTGTCGGACGGGTAGTACGAACCCCAGTCCGAGGCCTTTTCCACGACGATGACGAGCCGACTCATGCGCTCAGCTTGGCTGGAAATTCGAAGGGGCGGCGGCCGTCGCGGCGATCATGCGCGGGGGGCGGCAGCAGCAGTGGCGGGTGGGGTGGGCATGTTCGGGCGCGCAGTGTGACACAGGCTCGCGCAGCCGTGCAGCAGGCCGCTCCGGCGGTCGCCGCGATGAAGCGGACATGAACGATTGCGCCTTCGCCGTTGCGATGCCGAGAGCGCTGCACTAGGCTGCGCGCCGTGCTCGCGCCGGCCATCCCCTTGTTCGACCCGGAAGCCTCGCCTGGCGAGGTCCATTTGCGGCGCGCGACGATCAACGATCTCGACGCCCTCGTCGAGTTGGAAAACGCCTCGTTCGCGGTCGAGCGGATGAGCGCGCGCCAATGGCGCCGGCATCTGGAAAGTCTCAGTGCGGAAATCTTCGTCGCGATTCGCGAACGGCGCGTCGTCGGCGCTGCCGTGCTGTTCTTTCGCCGCAGCCATCGCGTGGCGCGCTTGTATTCGATCGCCGTGGCGGCGAGCGAACGCGGCCGCGGCATCGGCGAAACGCTGCTGAACGCAGTCGAGCAGTCGGCGCGCCGGCGCGGCTGCCGCGTGCTGCGCCTGGAAGTCCGCGCGGACAACATCGCCGCGCAACGTCTTTACGAACGTAAAGGTTATCGCCGTTTCGGTCACAAGCCGGGCTACTACGAAGACGGTGCGGATGCCCTGCGCTACGAGAAGGCTTTGATCGCCGCGGTCGCCTGAGCGCCGCCTCAACCGCCTTGCGAGTTCAGTTTCGCTTTCGTCGCCGCATCGGCCGGACGCGCGACGAGTCCGCCCGCGGCCGCCAAGGTGACGCTGTAATGGCCGCCGTCGACCAGCGGCAGATACGCGGCGCTGCCATAGTCCGCGTCCACCCACGGCAGCCAGCGCGGATAGCGCTGCTTGAGGTGCCACAAATCGAACGCCTGCATCGGCGTCAGCGCGACCACGCTTTTCGGCGCTTCGCGTTCCGCGGCGACATCGCGGTAGCGCCCGCTGATGCGATCGAGCTGATACAGCGGCGGTGCGCCGAGCACGACCGCGCGCACGTCCCACTTGATCACGCGCGCATCGAGCTGCCAGTCGTCGCCGGACAGTTCCACTTCGCGCTGCGCGCCGTCCGGCGTCGTGACGGTGACCGCGTAGCGCTGCGGCGCCAGTTCGCGCGCATCGAGCGTGGCGATCGCCGACTCGGCTGCGAGCCGCCGATAGCCGAGCAGGGCGGTGCCGCCGAACGCCGCGAGCAGCGCGCACAGCACGAATATCAGGCACCACAGCGCCCGATGGCTCGCCGCGAAACGCCGCCGGTTGCGCCAGTGCCGCCGCGCGCCGGCCGCTTGCGCGAACGCGACCAGCGCCAGCAGCGCGGCGAGGATGAACAACCCGGTCAGGAACATCGTCAGCGGCATGGGGCCAAGCATAGCCGCCCCGATGCTGAGCGGTCGCTATACTGCGCGCACGCCCTTGCAGGACCTTCGTCCATGTCTTCGTCCCGCCCGATCCTCCGCCTGCTCCCCGTCGCGCTGGCACTGCTGTTGCTCGGTGCCTGCGGCAACAAGGGCGACCTGGTCAAACCGACGCCGAAACCGACCACGCCGCCGGCGACGCCCGCGCCTGCCGTTCCCGCGACGCCAGCGACTCCGGCCACACCCGCGGCCGACGCCGGCAAGCACTGAGGCGGCCGCGCGCGTGGGCCTTCGTTTCAGCAAGATGCACGGCATCGGCAACGATTTCGTCATCGTCGATTGCCGCACGCAACCGTTCGCGCTCGACGCGAGCGCGATCCGCCTGCTCGGCGACCGCCATTTCGGCATCGGCTTCGACCAGCTGCTGACCATCGAGCCGGCCACCGATGCGAGCTGCGCGTTCGCCTACGGCATCTGGAACACCGACGGCACGCCGTCGGGCCAGTGCGGCAACGGGCTCCGCTGCGTCGCACGCTGGCTCGCGCGCGCCGGTGCGCTTGCCGACGGTGCGACGCGGCTGCAGAGTCCGTCCGGTCCGGTTGCGGTCGAACTGCTCGGCAACGGCGACGTACGCGCGGACATGGGCGAGCCGCGCTTCGCGCCGGCGGATATTCCGCTCGTCGTCGAAAAACATGCCTACGATGAAAAACATTTCCGCTACGCGATCGATGTCGTCGGCGACGACGTCGACATCGGCGCCGTCTCGATGGGCAATCCGCACGCCGTCCTCGAAGTCGACGCCGTCGCCGATGCGCCGGTGGCCGTGCTCGGTCCGCAGATCGAGCATGCGGCCGCCTTTCCACAGGGCTGCAACGTCGGTTTCGCCGAGATCGTTTCGCGCGGCGCGATCCGTCTGCGCGTATGGGAGCGCGGCGTCGGCGAGACCCTGGCCTGCGGCAGCGGCGCCTGCGCCGCGGTCGCGGTGCTGCGCCGGCGCGGAAAGCTCGATGCCGAAGTGACCGTCGCGTTGCCCGGCGGCGAACTGGCCATCCGTTGGGAAGGGCCCGGCCATACGCTCTGGATGAGCGGCCCGGCGACCTTCGTGTTCGAGGGCGAGTGGTAGGAGCCATGCACGGAAGGCGGAGGGGCGCCGGCGATTGCTCCCCGCGGAGGCGCTTGCCACACTAGGACGGCGCCCGATTCCCTGATCGGTCGCCGCCGGCACGCAGCAACGGAGTAAGGAATTCATGAGCGAACTCAGCGTCAAGGACGGTCTCACCGCGATGGAAGTGGCCAGTTATCTGCGCCGCCATCCCGAATTCCTCAACGAATTTCCCGATCTCGCGCTGGCGCTGGTGCTGCCGCGCGAACAGGGGTCGGCGGCGTCGCTGGCGAGCTACCAGCTCGAAGTGCTGCGCGACAAGAATCGCGACCTCGGCCGCCGTCTGCAGGAGCTGATCGAGATCGCGCACGAGAACGAAGGCCTGATGGTGCGCGTGCATACGCTCACGCTCGCGTTGATGCGCGCCAAGACGCTGCCGGAAACGGCCAACGCGGTCGTTGCTGCGCTGACCGAGGATTTCAATACCGATCTGGTGCGCCTGGTTCTGTTTCGCGCCGACCCGGATCTGCCGGCGGCGGAGTGGCTGATCGCCGAGCCGGCCGGCACGAATGCGTTCCCGGCCTTCGCCGAGTTCTTCAAGCGCGCCGAGCCGCTGTGCGGGCGATTGCAGCAGGACAAGCTCGACGTGCTGTTCGGCAAGCATGCCGGCGAGGTCCATTCCGCCGTGCTGCTGCCGATCGGCACGGTCGGCATGCTGGCGGTCGGCAGCCATGACGCCAACCGCTTCCATCCGGGCATGGGCACGGTGTTCCTCAAGCTGATCGGCGAGGCGGTCTCGGCCGCGATCGGACGCTTCCGCAGCTGACGACGTGGACACGACGCTGGCCGGCCCGGTCGATCGCTTCCTCGCGTATCTGCGCAGCGAGCGCCGCTACGCGCCGAGCACGATCGAGCACTATGCGTTCGGTTTGGCGCGGCTGGCGGATTTTGCCGAAGCGAACGGCCTGACGCGCTGGCGCGATCTCAAGCCGGACCAGGCGCAGTCGCTGCTCGCGCAGGAGCATCGCGATCGCCGCTATTCGCCCTCGACGTTGCGCGGCCTGGCGTCGGCGTGGCGCAGTTTCTTCCGCTACCTCGCGCGCGAGGGCGAGGTCGCCGCAAATCCGGCGATCGGGCTGCGCTCGCCGAAGGTCAAGCGCAAGCTCCCCGAGGTGCTCGATGCCGACGAGATGAACCAGCTCGTCGAAGTGCCCGGCGACGACGTCGAGGCCGTGCGCGATCGCGCGCTGCTGGAACTGCTGTACTCGAGCGGCCTGCGCGTGGCGGAACTGTGCGGCGTGCGCTGGCGCGACCTCGATACGGGTTCGGGCCTGCTGCGCGTGACCGGCAAGGGGTCGAAGACGCGCATCGTGCCGGTCGGCGCGAAAGCGCTGGATGCCCTGGCCGCGCTGCGCGAACAAGACCGCTGTGGCGACGACGACCCGCTGGTGCGCGGCGCGCGCGGCGGCCCGCTGACGCCGAACGGCGTGCGAGCACGGCTGAAGCGGCGCGCGAACGAGCAGGACGTGTGGAAACGCGTCTATCCGCATCTGCTGCGCCATTCCTGCGCGAGCCACCTGCTCGAATCCTCCGGCGATCTGCGCGCCGTGCAGGAGCTGCTCGGCCACGCCGACATCGGCACGACGCAGATCTATACGCACCTGGATTTCCAGCACCTGGCGAAGGTGTACGACGCGGCGCATCCTCGGGCGCGGCGCAAGGGGTAGAACGTTCGGAGGAGGGCACGCTCCCATGCGCGCAGCCCCATCAGCCTTGGAATCCGATCCCCTAGCCCCACCTCCCTCATTCATCTCAGAGAACACCGCATGGAAAGCTTCCACGCCACCACCATCGTTTCCGTGCGTCGCGGCGACAAGGTCGTCATCGGCGGCGACGGCCAGGTCACGCTCGGCAATACCGTCATGAAGGCGAACGCGCGCAAGATCCGCCGCCTCGGCAAGGGCGACGTGCTGGCCGGGTTCGCCGGTGCGACTGCCGACGCGTTCACCTTGTTCGAGCTGTTCGAACAGAAGCTCGAGAAGCACGGCGGCAATCTGACCCGCGCCGCCGTCGAACTGGCTAAGGACTGGCGCACCGAGCGGCGCCTCGGCCGTCTCGAAGCGCTGCTCGCGGTCGCCGACAAGACGACGTCGTTGATCGTGTCCGGCAACGGCGACGTGCTCGAACCCGAACTCGGCCTGATCGCGATCGGCTCCGGCGGCCCATATGCGCTCGCCGCGGCGAAGGCCCTACTCGAACATACCGAGCTCGAACCGCGCCAGATCGTCGAGAAGGCGTTGAACATCGCCGGCGACATCTGCATCTATACCAATCACAACGTTTCGATCGAGGAGCTGGGAGTCGGGAATCGGGAATAGGGAATGGAAACCACCCCGAACCTTGTCGCCCGTCTGTGATCTTGCCGATTCCCCATTCCCTATTCCCGATTCCCCCCCAATGTCCGAACTCACCCCCCGCGAAATCGTCAACGAACTCGACCGCTACATCATCGGCCAGCAGGCGGCCAAGCGCGCGGTCGCGATCGCGTTGCGCAACCGCTGGCGGCGCATGCAGCTCGAACCCGGGTTGCGCGAAGAAGTCACGCCGAAGAACATCCTGATGATCGGCCCGACCGGCGTCGGCAAGACCGAGATCGCGCGCCGGCTGGCGGCGCTCGCGAACGCGCCGTTCATCAAGGTCGAGGCGACCAAGTTCACCGAAGTCGGCTATGTCGGCAAGGACGTCGAGCAGATCGTGCGCGATCTCGCCGATACCGCGGTCAAGATGGCGCGCGAGCAGGCCAAGACGCGAGTGCGTTCGCAGGCAGAGGATCGTGCCGAGGACCGCATCCTCGATGCCTTGCTGCCGCGCCGCCAGCACGGCGTCGGCTTCGCCAACGAGCCGCAGGCGCCCGACACGCGCGAGGCCGACACGCGGCAGAAGCTGCGCAAGCAACTGCGCGAAGGCGCGCTCGACGAGCGCGAGATCGAACTCGATTTCGCGCAGAACGTCGGCGTCGAGATCATGGCGCCGCCGGGCATGGAGGAAATGACCAGCCAGCTGCGCGGCATGTTCCAGTCGCTGGCCGGCCAGCGCAGCCAGACGCGCAAGCTGCCGATCGCGCAGGCGCGTCCGCTGCTGATCGAGGAAGAGGCCGGCAAGCTCGTCAACGACGAGGAGATCAAGACGCAGGCGATCGCCAGCTGCGAGCAGAACGGCATCGTCTTCATCGACGAGATCGACAAGATCGCGCAGCGCGGCGAATGGAGCGGCGCCGGCGTCTCGCGCGAAGGCGTGCAGCGCGACCTGCTGCCGCTGGTGGAAGGCTCGGCGGTGTCGACCAAGTACGGCATCGTCAAGACCGACCACATCCTGTTCATCGCCTCGGGTGCGTTCTCGCTGGCCAAGCCGTCCGATCTCGTGCCGGAGCTGCAGGGCCGCTTTCCGATCCGCGTGGAACTGGCCGCACTGACCGCCGACGACTTCCGGCGCATCCTGAGCGAGCCGCACAGCGCGCTGACCAAGCAGTACAGCGCACTGCTGGCGACCGAAGGCGTCACGCTGGAATTCACCACCGATGGCATCGCGCGCCTCGCCGAGACCGCCTTCCACGTCAACGAGCGCACCGAGAACATCGGCGCGCGCCGCCTGCATACCGTGCTCGAGCGCCTGCTCGACGAGATTTCCTACGAGGCTTCCGACAAGAGCGGCCAGCACTACCGGATCGACGCGGCGTATGTCGACGCGCACCTCGGTGGCCTGGTCAAGGACGAGGATTTGTCGCGTTACATCCTTTGAGCAACACATCCTTCGAGCAAATCACATCCTTCGAGCAGACCTCATCCTCGTCGTCCCGGCGAACGCCGGGATCCAGCGACTGCGATGAGGTGAGAAGCCCTGGGTCCCGGCGTTCGCCGGGATGACGACGGTGTGAGGTTCTCGAAAACGCCCCGAAACTTGCGCTATTGACCCCGCTACCCGACCATACCCCCATGAGCACTGTCGTCCCCTTCAAAGCACGCGGCGTGCGCGCCGAACTTCGCGAAGCGCTCGATCAGCGCATTCCGCTGCGCGTGCAGCGCGAGCGGCTGCAGCCCGGCGTGATCCATGGCTACGTGGTCGGCCTCTCGCGCGACTTCTGCCTGATCGCCGAAGTCGGCGACGCGATGCGTTTCGACGGCTATATCGCGATCGCGGTGTCGGACATCTCCGCGCTGGAGCATGACCCCTCGCGCGAGTTCGTCGACAGGGCGCTTGCGCTGCGCGGCGAGCGGCTGCTGGTGCCGGTCGACTTCAAGCTCGACGATTGGGCGACGATCGCGCAATCGGCGGCGGCGGCTGCGCCGCTGATCTCGATCAACATGGTCGAGGACGAGGAGGGCGAGATCAGCTATGTCGGCCAGCTCGCGGCGATCGAGGCCAACGCGCTGGTCCTGCGCGAGCTCGATCCGAATGCGCAGTGGTATCCGGACACCGGCGGCTACGAAGTCGAGGCGATCGGTTCGATCGGGTTCGGTAGCGGCTATCTCGATGCGCTGTGGCAGGTGGCCGGGTCGCCGGGCGATCCGCTGGCGTCTCGGACGCCTCAATCGGATAGTGTGCATTGAGCTTGTCCGCCCGAGGTTGAATTTGTGCGATCGTCCTTGATCGCTGAGTCGCGGGCGCTGCATATCGGGTCGATGGGCAAAGATTTTTTGTTGCTCCAGAGCGGCCATCCATGGCCGCACTTTTGATGAATCCATGCGATCATCCGTGATCGCTGCTTGCGGAAAAGCTGAGTCGATCGCACGCTCTGCAAACGTCTGGGACTCCAGAGCGGCCATCCATAGCCGCACTTTTCACGAATAGCAGCTTCGTCTGGCCGGCTACGAATTCTCGGTTTTGACTTGATTCGATGACCCAACCCGTCCCGACCGCCATCACGTTGCACCGCGCCTCCCACGTGCTCGAAGTCGCCTTCGACGGCGGCGAGGCATTCCGCCTGCCGGCCGAGTACCTGCGCGTGAATTCGCCGAGCGCCGAAGTGCAGGGGCACGGTCCTGGCCAGCGCGTGCTCGTGTCGGGCAAGGCGAACGTCAACATCGACGCCGTCGAGCCGGTCGGCAACTACGCGGTGCTGCTGCGCTTCGACGACGGCCATGCGACCGGGCTGTTTTCGTGGGACGTGCTGTACGCGCTCGGCCGCGACCAGGCGCGCAACTGGCAGGACTATCTCGACGAGCTCTCCGCGCGCGGCGCCTCGCGGTTTCCTTGAATTCCGCGCTGCTTGACGGCAGCGGCTGAAACGCTGCCGTCAGCACGCCGGGCGCACACTCCGTTTCCATGATCGAACGCCGCGCAGATCCACGGCGCGGCCGTTCCGGGGACTTTCCAGCGCGAGTGCCGCCGCCATGCCCGAAGAAATCGAAATCGACACCGACAAGCTGCGCGAGACGATCGACGAGGAGATCGAACGCGAATCGGGCGGCCTGCTGCGCCAGATCGCGCTGACCACCGCGCTGTTCGCCGCCTTGGCCGCGATCGCCTCGCTGGAAGCGGGCGGCACCGTCAACGAGGCGTTGGTACTGAAGACCGAGGCGACGCGCCTGCAGGCCGAGGCGTCCGATCAGTGGGCCTACTACCAGGCGAAGGGCCTCAAGGCGACGATCCTCGAAGCGCAGAAGAACACCTGGGCGGCGGCCGGCAAGGCGCCGCCGGACGAGTTGGCCGCCGACAGCGGGCGCTACGTCGAAGACCAGAAGAAGAGCCGCGAGAAAGCCGAGGCGTTCGAGCAGCAGCGCGACGAAAAATCTGCGGAAGCCGACGCGCTGCTGCATCGCCATCACTTCTTCGCCGAAGCGGTGGCGTTGCTCCAGGTCAGCATCGCGCTCGGTGCGGTTGCCGCGCTGACGCGTCGGCGCGTCGTCTGGATCGGCTCTTCGCTGCTCGGCCTCGCCGGGCTCGGCTTGTTCGCGTTCGCCTTCGTGCACTGACGCCGCGCGCCGCGACCTACCAGCCGCCGCCTCCGCCGCCCCCGCCTCCGCCGCCGGAGGAACCGCCGCCACCGCCGCCGGACGACGAGCCGGGCGCGCTCGACGACGACGAGATCGCCCCGCTCAGCGACGAGCCGAGACTGTCGGTGAAACTGCCGAGGCTGCTGACGGTCCCGCTGCCCTGGTACCAGCCGACCGCGCCGGCCGCCGCTGCGGCAGCGGCCGGTCCGACGGTGGCGGCGAAGCGGTCGGCCCAGGTCTTCTCCACGCCGAGCGCGAGCGCGTACGGCAGGAAGCGCTGGAATTCGTCGCTGGTCAGCGGCGGCGCCTGCTGCAGGGCGAGTTCATCGCGCTCGGCGACGCCGAGGTACAGGCGCAGCCCGGCGATGTGGTCGAGCAGCTTGCGGCCTTCCAAGGTCGGTGCCTTCAGCCAGTGGAAGAACGCGACGTTGGTCAGGACCAAGGCGGCGGCGACGATCGAAAAGCCGACGCCGGTGAGCCCGACGAACACACCGATGCCGACCACCTCGCCGGCGACGAACGGCAGCGCGAAGATCGTCAGGAACAGCGCGCCGCCGTAGCCGACGATGCTCGGCGGCGCGCGCCAGGCCGCGATCGCCTGGCCGACCAGCGCGACCACGCCGAAGCTCCACAGGCCGAGCCAAACCAACAGGAAGCCGCCGCCGGCCAGCGCCGGACTCATGCCGCGCACGAGCAAGCCGGCGATCAGCGCGGCGACCCCGAGCAGCGCGCCCGGGATCACGTAACGACCGTTGGTGTTGAAGTAGCGGCCGATGCCGGACTTGTCCAGGCTCGTCTTGTGCGCCTTGATCGCCGCGGCGATGCGCGTGTGCTCGGACTGCTTCAGCGTCAGGACTTCGCCGCCGCCGAACAGGCTCTTCAGCAACTCCACTTCGAGCGGCAGCACGTCGGCATTCGCGCCGCGCGTGCGATGCAGGGAGTATTCGCGTCCCTCCTGTTCGATGCGCAGCGCGCCGCGTACGCCGAGATCGACGACATCGGCCGCGAAGCAGCGATTGTCGTAGCCCATGCGTTCGATATGCCGCAGCGCGCCCGGCGTGAAGCCGGCCGGGGCCGAGTATTGCGCGACGATCACGCCCGGCTTCGGATCGCGCCCGACGCGGAACCATTCCACGAGGTAATAGCCCCACATCACCAGCAAGCCGGCCAGGCCGACCAGCACGCCGCCGTTGTCGCGCAGGAACCACGTCGCGCGCTGCCGCGCCGCCGGCTCGTCGACGAGCCCCTTGGGAAAGCCGACGACCACGGTCAGTCCTTCGCCCGGTTCGAGCGCGCGCGTCGTGCGGATCACCGCATGCGAAGGCGAGTCGGCCTGCGCGACATAGTCCTGCGCCTTGCTGCCCTGCGCGCCGGTGTAGCCTTCCACGCGCAGGTCCGCCACGTCGATCGAGCCCGGCAACGCAATCGCCGCGCTTGCCGCATCGATCGGAAAAGCCCAGCCGTTGCCGGTCACGTTCCAGTACAGCTCGTCGTGGTCGGCGAAGAAGCCGAGCTGGCGCGTCGTGCGGTAGTGCAGTTCGTAGGCGTACTCGCCGGGCGACAGCACGGTGTCGCTCGCACCGAAGTAGACGCGTACGCCGTTGCTCTGCCGTTCGGTGTGGAACGGTTCGTCGCGGCCGTCGCGCGTCAGGCCGATCGGTTCGAAATCGACGTGCACGCGATTGCCGCCGCGGTCGTGGTAGTCGATCGGAAAGTCGCGATAGATGCCGTGGCGGATGCGGTCGCCTTCGCCGCGCACGCGGATCGCCTCGGTGACGTCCATGCTGGCGTCGGGAGCGACCACGATGTCGCTGCGGAAATCGAGGATGCGCTCGTCGGCGCACGCGGAGCCGGCGGCGAACGCGAACGCGAGCCAGGCGAAAACGGTGACGTTGCGGATCATGCCGGCGCCTCCTGCTCCGCACCCTGGCGAAAGAATTCCGCCGCGCGGAAATTCGCCAGCCGCGCGACCAGCAGCGAGGGAAACGTCTCGATGCGGTTGTTGAGATCGCGCACCGCGCCGTTGTAGAAACGCCGCGCGAACTGCAGATGATCCTCGACGCCGACGAGGTCGCGCTGCAGGGCGAGGAAATTGTCGCTGGCCTTGAGGTCCGGATAGCGTTCCTGCAGCGCGAGGATGCGCTGCACCTGCTGGGCGAGTTCGCCTTCCAGCTGCGCCTTGTCCGTCAGCGATGCCGCCGCGATCGCGCGCGTGCGCAGCTCGGTCAGCAGGGTCAGCGTGGAGCGCTCGTGATCGGCATAGCCCTGCACCGCGGCGACCAGCTGCGGCACCAGGTCGTGCCGGCGCGTCAGCTGCACGTCGATGTCGCTCCAGGCCGCGCGAACCTGGTTGCGCGCCGCCACCAGATCGTTGAAGACGACTGCGATCGCGGCGACCGCGACGAAGGCGATCGCGCCGATCCACCATACGATCATGCGAACGCTCCCCCGCGACCCGCAGCCAGCCCGCATTATCGACGAACCCGGGGGGACCGCAACGAGATTCGGGGACAGGGCGGGAAGGCGGCGCCGCATACGGTACGATGCGCGCCATGAGCGAACCCAATACCACGCATTTCGGCTATCGCGACGTGCCGGAGGCCGACAAGGCCAAGCTCGTCGGCGAAGTGTTCACCTCGGTCGCGCGCAAGTACGATGTCATGAACGACCTGATGTCGTTCGGCGTGCATCGCTTGTGGAAGCGCTATTTCGTCGCGACCAGCGGCGTGCGTGCGGGCGATGCCGTGCTGGATCTCGCCGGCGGCACCGGCGACATCGCGGCCCTGCTGCTGCCGAAGGTGGGCGACAAGGGACGCGTCGTCGTCGGCGACATCAACGGCGACATGCTGCGGGTCGGGCGCGACCGCCTGCTCGATCGCGGTCGGCTGCGCGGCCTGGACTGGGCACAGATGGATGCCGAGGCGCTGCCTTTCCCGGACAAGAGCTTCGACTGCGTGACGATGGCGTTCGGCCTGCGCAACGTGACGCGCAAGGAGAACGCGCTTGCCGAGATCCACCGCGTGCTGAAGATCGGCGGACGCGCGCTCGTGCTCGAATTCTCCAGCGTGCGCGCCGAGTTCCTGAAGCCTCTGTACGACTTCCATTCGTTCCAGGTGCTCCCGCGCATCGGCCAGCTGATCGCGGGCGACGCATCGAGCTATCGCTACCTCGCCGAATCGATCCGCAAGCACCCCGACCAGGCCACGCTGAAGGCGATGATGGAAACGGCGGGCCTGGCCAAGGTCGACGTGCGCAATCTGTCGGCCGGCATCGTCGCGATCCATCGCGGGTACCGCATCTGAGGCCGTAGCGGGCTCGCGCACGAGGACGTCCGTCCGCGCGCCGGCCGCGGCCTCGCCATCGGCGCGACACGATTCGTAACACCCCCTGCGATCTTTGCAAGACGTTTACGTCGCCCCGGCACTTTCGTCACGGGTCGAACGCTTCCCGGCGCGCCAGACTCGGCGGATCGACCCATTCAGTCCATCCACGAACAGGCATTGGCCGGGGAGTCTTCATGCGCAATAAGTTGCTGGAAACCGCATTGTTCGCGTTCTCGCTCGTCGTCACGACGAGCGCGTTCGCCGCGGACGACACCAAGGAGGCGGACGCTCCGCCGGACAAGGACGCCAAGGCCGCGAAGAAGGACGAAGTTCCGATTCCGAAGGAGAAAACCTCCGTCACGCACGGCAGCGTCGATGTCGGCGGGCGTGCGATCCACTACACCGCGACGGCCGGCAACGTGCTCATCCGCGACGACAAGAACGAACCGAACGCGAGCGTGTTCTATGTCGCCTACACGGCCGACGGCGGCGGCAAGGACGCGTCGAATCGTCCGGTGACCTTTCTCTACAACGGCGGCCCGGGCTCGCCGACGATCTGGCTGCACATGGGTTCGATCGCGCCGGTGCGCGTCGAGTCGGCCAGCGCGTCGCCGACCGGTCCCGCGCCGTATCACGTGATCCCGAACAAGGACAGCCTGATCGACAAGACCGACCTCGTCTTCATCGACGCCGTCGGCACCGGCTATTCGATGCCGGTCGGCAAGGGCAAGGGCAAGGATTTCTGGGGCGTCGACCAGGACCTCAACGCGTTCGCCAAGGCGATCACGCGCTACGTGACGATCAACCAGCGCTGGAACTCGCCCAAGTACCTGTTCGGCGAGTCGTACGGCACCACGCGTTCGGCTGGCCTGGTCAATCTGCTGCAGAGCCAGGGCATGGCGTTCAACGGCGTCGTGCTGCTGTCGTCGATCCTCAACTACGGCGCGAACTCGCCGGGCCTGGACCAGACCTACATCGGCGCGCTGCCGACCTTCGCCGCGATCGCCTGGTACCACGACAAGGTGCCGAACAAGCCGGCCAGCATGGAGGCGTTCGTCGACGAGGCGCGCACGTTCGCGGCGGGTGAATACGCCACCGCGCTGGCGAAGGGGCAGAATCTATCGGCTGCCGAACTCGATGTGGCGGCGACCAAGCTCAGCCGCTACACCGGCCTTTCGCCGCAATATCTCAAGGAAGCGAACCTGCGCGTCAACCAGAGCCGCTTCCGCAAGGAGCTGCTGCGCGACGAGCGCCGCACGATGGGCCGCTACGACGCGCGCTACGAAGGCATCGACCTCGACGCCGCCGGCGAGAATCCGGAATACGACGCCTCCGATACCGCGATCTCGGGCGCCTTCATCGGCGCATTCCACAGCTACATCGACGGCACGCTGAAGTGGCAGACCGAAGAGCCGTACAAGACGCGCACCGACATCATCCGCGAATGGGACTGGAAGCATGAAGTGGCCGGCTCGCGCCAGCCGCAGCGCCAGCCCTACGTCGCCGGCGATCTTGCCGTGGCGATGCGCCAGAACCCGAAGCTGCAGGTGCTGTCGGCGAACGGCTATTTCGATCTCGCCACGCCGTTCTTCGCGACCGAGACCGATCTCAGCCACATGCTGCTCGATCCTTCGCTGCGCGGGAACCTGTCCTTCAGCTACTACCCGTCCGGGCACATGGTGTATCTCAACACCGATGCGCTGACCAAGCTGAAGGCCGACGTCGCCGCGTTCTACGATCGCACGGCGCCGGGTGGCAGCAAGCGCTGAGGCTGGCCCGATAGAAGCCGCTCCGTGCGAGCGGCTTCGTGGGAGCGGCTGAAGCCGCTCCCACGACAGCCCGTACCCGCTTCACCTACAGCGAGATCATATGCAGCGCGATCGCGCGTGCCGCCGCCTGGCGGCGCCCGAAGACGCCGAACTTGCGCGCCGCGTTCTCCAGATGAAAGACGACCGTGCGCTCGGAGATGCCGAGCACCTTGCTGATCTCCCAGCCGGTCTTGCCCTCGGCCGTCCAGCGCAGGCATTCGCGTTCGCGCGACGTCAGGTGCACGTGTTCGCTGCCGGCGGCCGCGGTCGCGAGGCGATGGCCGACGTCGTGCACATAGGCGGCGAACAGATGCAGCTCGCCGAGCTTGCGCAGGGTGACCACCTCGTCGCGCGGGCGCGTGCTCGCGACCGCGACGACGCCCCATTGGCAGCCGAGTCCGTGCGCCGGAATGCTGACGCCGCAGCGCAAGCCGAAATCGGCCGTCTCGCTGAAGAACACCGGGCAGCGCAGATCGTCCTCGTCGGCGGCATGGTCGGCGTCCCAGATCAGCGCGGTCGCGCGCTGGCGGCAGTGCGCGAACACCGGATCGGCCGCGGCATGGCCCTGGCGGAAATGGTGCGAATACCAGCTCGACGGCAGCGAGCCGGCGAGGAACGGGACTTCGCCGCCGCCGCGCGGCATCGCCACGTAGATCCAGGCATCGAAGCCGAGCCGCTTGACGCAGGCATCGCCGAACCGATGCAGCTCCTCCTGCGATTCGCAGGTGAGCAAGCTTTCCAGCATGTCCAGGATCGGTCGCATGGCGGCTGCTGCGGTACAGGCGTTCGGGGGGCCGTGCGCGGCCCTCGGCGCGAGCACCATGGAATGGCGCGCGTGATCCGCGCGTGAAATCGCCGTTTCCGCCTCGGAGGCGGGCCGTTTTGCGCGACAATCATCGTTTTGCGGCCGCCGGCCGCGTCGTTCAGCCCCTTTTCCCACCGAGGAATCCCGCCGTGCCGTTCATGCGTCTCGCCGCTTCTTCCCTGCTCGCGCTCGCGTTCGACGGCAGCGCCCTCGCCGCCGATCCGCACAGCTACGCCAATACCGACGCCGTCGGCGTCAGTGCCGTGCACCTCGACCTCGCCGTCGACTTCGACAAGCGCGAACTGGCCGGCAGCGCCGAACTCGCGCTGGCCTGGCACGACAAAACCGCGCACCAGCTCGTGCTCGACACCCGCGACCTCGCGATCGAGCGCGTCGAAGCGATCGATGCGAGCGGCGCCGCGCACGTTGCGCGCTATGCGCTCGACAAGCGCGACCCGGTACTCGGCTCGGCCCTGCGCATCGACCTCGACGCGCAGGCGCCGAGCGTGCGCATCCGCTATCGCACGGCGCCGACGGCGTCGGGCCTGCAATGGATGACGCCGGCGCAGACCGCAGGCAAGCGCCAGCCTTTCATGTTCTCGCAATCGGAATCGGTGCACGCGCGCAGCTGGGTGCCGCTGCAGGACACGCCGTCCGTGCGCTTCACCTACAGCGCGCAGATCCACGTGCCGAAGGCGCTGCGCGCGGTGATGAGCGCGGACAACGACGCCCATCACGCGCTCGACGGCGATTTCCGCTTCACGATGGACCAGCCGATCCCGTCGTACCTCCTGGCCATCGCGGTCGGCGACATCGCCGTGCGCGAGACCGGTCCGCGCAGTGCGGTCTATGCGGAACCCTCCGTCGTCGACGCCGCGGCGAAGGAGTTCGCCGACGTCGAGACGATGATCGCCGCCACCGAAAAACTATACGGTCCCTATCGCTGGAGCCGCTACGACCTACTCGTACTGCCGCCGAGCTTTCCGTACGGCGGCATGGAGAATCCGCGCCTGACTTTCGCCACGCCGACCGTGATCGTCGGCGACAAGAGCCTGGTCTCGCTGGTCGCGCACGAGCTGGCGCATTCGTGGTCGGGCAATCTCGTCACCAATGCCGCCTGGAAGCATATGTGGCTGAACGAAGGATTCACGACCTACGTCGAGAACCGCATCGTCGAGGCCGTCTACGGCAAGGACAAGGCCGACGAGGAGTTCATCCTCGCCGCCAACGAGCTGCGCGGCGAGCTGGCCGAGATGCCGAAGCCGGACCAGCGCCTGGTGCCGGATTTCGACGGCCGCGATCCCGACGACGCCGGCTCGGATTTCGCCTACACCAAGGGCGCGTGGCTGCTGCGCACGCTCGAAGCGAGCTACGGCCGCGACGTGTTCGACGCGTACCTGCGCGGCTATTTCGACCATTTCGCGTTCCAGAGCATCACGACCGAGCAGATGCTCGCCTATCTCGACGCGAACCTCGTCGCCAAGCATCCGGGCGGCATGAGCCTGGCCGCGGTCAAGGCGTGGATCGAGCAGCCCGGCATCCCGGCTGATGCCAAGCAGCCGTCGTCGCCGCGCTTCGACTCGATCGCAGCGGCGCGCAAGAACTGGCTCGACGGCAAGCAGGCCGCCGCCGCGTTCGACGCGGCCTCGTGGAATACGCAGGAATGGATGTATTTCCTCGATGGCCTGCCGAAACCACTGAAGAAGGCGCAGTTGGCGGAGCTCGACGCCGCCTGGCACTTGAACGGCGCCGCCAATGCGGAGATCGCGCGGCGCTGGTACCTGGCGGCGATCGCCGCCGACTACCGCCCTGCGCGCCCGGCCATGGCCGAGTACATGTCGCGCATCGGCCGGCGCTATCTGGTCGTGCCGCTGTACGAAGCGCTCGCGAAGACGCCGGACGGCAAGGCATTCGCGCGCGGCGTCTATGCGAAAGCCAAGCCCGGCTACCACCCGTTGACGCAGGCGAGCATCGAGAAGGCGCTCGCCAAGTGAGCCGCGACGCCGGCGCTCATCTCAATCGCTGAGACCGCGTTCGCCGACGATCCCGCTCGCAGTGGATGCATCGCGCCCCAGGGACGGGGCGGTCCCGTCAGACTTTCCGCCGGCGCGGCGCCTTCAGGCGCCGCGCCGTTTTTTTGGATCGACCGATTGCGGCGGGGATATCCCGTCCGTTTACGGATTGGCGCCCGAGAACTTCGTCGCCGTCGCGCCGGTAATCGTGCCCACCTTCGCACTGTCGCTGACGTAGAGGTCGACCTCGCGGCGGAATTCGAGCGTGCCGGTGACCACGGCGCGCGGTCCGATCACGATGCGCGGATTGCGCGACTTGCCCCAGGACCAGCCGTGCGGCTTGTCGACGATGAGGCCGCCTTCGACGTGCGAGTCGGCACCGATCTCGATGTCGCCGCTGACGGTCTCGATGCCGCCGCCGATGTGCGCGGCGTCGAGCGTGAAGCGGCCGTTGACGTTGGAGACATGGCCGGCGACGTCGGCGCCCTTGCCGAGCTGCACGCCGCCGTTGACCGCCTCGACGGTCCTGGCGACCCGCGCGCCGTCGCCGACTTCGATGCCGCCGTTGACCGTTTCGAGCGAATCGACCGTCGCGTGCGCGCCGACCGAGATGCCGCCGTTGACGGTCGAAACCTTCGCCGCCGTGCCGCCGCTCTCGATATGGATGCTGCCGTTGATCGTGGTGAGGTTGCCGGCGTGCTGGTCGCTGTTGATGGTGATCGAGCCGTTGACCTTGTCGACGTCGTCGCCGTGCGCGAACGCGCCGCCGGCGAGCGACAGGCCCAGGGCGAGCGAGAGAACGAGGGGGGTGCGATTCATGGACTATCTCCGCGGGTTTCGGGTGGCGCAGCTTCGATGCGGCCGCGCGCGCCAGGGTTTAGACGAGGTTGCGGCAGGGTGCAACCCGTTCGGCTAGCATTGCGCCCTTCGCGAACCTGACGGAAGCCGAGCGCGTGGCGCGACCGAAACCGATCCTGCTGCTGATCCTCGATGGCTGGGGCCATCGCGACGAAACCGCCCACAATGCGATCGCGCAGGCGAATGCGCCGAACTGGCGGCGCCTGCTCGCCGAGTGTCCGCACACGCTGGTCGATACGCACGGCGAGTTCGTCGGCCTGCCGCACGGGCAGATGGGCAATTCCGAAGTCGGCCACATGAACATCGGCTCCGGACGCATCGTCTACCAGGACCTGACGCGCATCGACGCGGCGATCGCCGACGGCAGCTTCTTCGACAACCCTGCGCTGGTCGGCGCCTGCGAGGCGGCGAAGGCCGGCGGCGGTACGCTGCACGTGTTCGGCCTGGTCAGCCCCGGTGGCGTGCACAGTCAGGAAAAGCACATCCACGCGATGCTCGATCTGGCCGCCCGGTGTGGCGTGGCGCGTGTGGCGGTACACGCATTCCTCGACGGCCGCGATACGCCGCCGCAAAGCGCCGAACCGAGCCTGCGCGACCTGGCCGCGCATTGCCGCAGCGTCGGCAACGCGGCGATCGCGACCGTCAGCGGCCGCTATTACGCGATGGATCGCGACAAGCGCTGGGACCGCGTCGAACGCGCCTACGAGGCCATCGCCGACGCGAAATCCGAGCACCATGCCGACGATGCGCTGGCCGCGCTGCAGGCCGCCTACGCGCGCGGCGAGAACGACGAGTTCGTCAAGCCGACCGTGATCGGCGCCGGCGCCAGGGTCGCCGACGGCGACGCGATCGTGTTCATGAACTTCCGTTCCGACCGCGCGCGCGAGCTGTCGCAGGCATTCGTCGACGTCGATTTCTCCGGCTTCGCGCGGCCGCGCGCGATCCGGCTCGGCGCGTTCGTGACGCTGACCGAGTACGAGAAGGGCCTCGCCGCGAGCGCGATCGCCTTCGCGCCGCAGTCGATGCGCAACACGCTGGGGGAATACCTCGCCTCGCTCGGCCTTGCGCAGCTGCGCATCGCCGAAACCGAGAAGTACGCGCACGTCACGTTCTTCTTTTCCGGCGGACGCGAAGCGCCGTTCGCGGGCGAAGAGCGCATCCTCGTACCGAGTCCGAAGGTCGCGACCTATGACCTGCAGCCGGAAATGAGCTGCCCGGAACTCACCGACAAGCTCGTCGACGCGATCGCGGGGCAGCATTTCGACTTCATCGTCTGCAACATCGCCAATCCCGACATGGTCGGCCACAGCGGCATCGAGTCCGCGGCGATCAAGGCCGTCGAGGCAGTCGACGTCGCGCTCGGACGGCTGACCGCGGCGATCCGCGCGGCCGGCGGCGAGATGCTGATCAGCGCCGACCACGGCAATCTCGAACAGATGCTCGACGAGAACGGTGTGCCACACACCCAGCACACGGTCGGCCCGGTGCCGCTGGTATACGTCGGCCGCAATGCGACGTTGCATCATGGCGCCCTGCGCGACCTCGCCCCGACGGTGCTTGCGCTGATGGGCTTGCCGCAGCCGGCCGAGATGACGGGGCACAGCCTCGTCGACTTTCGCTGAGTGCGCGGCGAACGCCCACACGCTTGCGCGCACGACGTTATTTCTCGCTCTCCCGTGCGAGCGGGGGACTGCGCAGGGGCGCCGCGATGAAAGCAAAGCGCCCCCTTCCGCCTTCGGCACCTTCCCCCGCTGCGCAGGGAAAGGCACGGCGTTACCGCAGCGCGGACGGCGCGCCACGTCCACTCGCCGCATTCGCGGCGACGCTGTGCAGTGCAGCGCTTTCGCTGGCGGCTGGCATGGCGATCGTGCATGCCGAGGAGTCCGACGATGCCCGGCGCGCCGTGCAGGAACAGCAGGCGAAACAGAAGCTCGACGCCGTGCGCGGAGAGATCAAGACCCTGACCGAGCAGCAGCGCGCGACGGCCGGCGAACGCGGCGAAGCCGCGCGCACGCTGCGCGAGAAGGAGCTCGCGCTCGCCGCGGTCGCCAAGGACGTGCACGCGCTCGACGACAAGCTCGCCGCGCAGCAGGCCCGGCTCGACCAGCTGGGCGAACAGCGCACCACCTTGGAGACGACGCTGAAGTCGCAGCGCGAGGCGCTCGCCGCGTTGCTGCGCTCGGCCTACGCGATCGGCGACCACGAGGAGCTGAAGCTGCTGCTGCAGCAGGACGACATCGCGGCGATCTCGCGCGTGCTCGCCTATCACCGCTATTTCCAGCGCGCCGAGGTCGGCCAGATCGACCGGTTGCTCGGCGACCTCAAGCAGCTGGCCGACGTGCAGGCGTCGATCGAGGCGGCGACGAAGGAACTGGCCGCCACGCGTGAAGCCCGCAGCGCCGAAGGCGGCAAGCTCGAAGCCGAACGTGGCGAGCGCGAGAAGCTCGTCGCCGAGATCGACGCGAAACTGAAGGACCAGGGCGCGCGCATCGCCGCGCTCGGCAAGGACGAAGCGGCGCTGACCGAGCTGCTCGAACGGCTGCGCGACCTGTTCGCCGACATCCCCAAGCAGCTGGCCGGCGCCGAGCCGTTCGCGTCGGAGCGCGGCCGCATGAACTGGCCGGTGCAGGGCAAGATCGTCACCGCCTTCGGCGCGACCGACGAATCGGGCCGGCGCAGCAGCGGATTGCTGCTCGCCGTGAAGAACGGCACGCCGGTGCGCGCGATTTCACACGGCCGCGTCGCGTTCGCCGACTGGCTGCGCGGCTACGGCCTGATGATCATCGTCGACCACGGCGACGGCTATCTCAGTCTCTACGGCTGCAACGAGACCCTGCTCAAGGACGTCGGCGACTGGGTCGACGCCGGCGACACGATCGCCAGCAGCGGCGCCAGCGGCGGGGCGAAGACGCCCGGGCTGTATTTCGAGCTGCGTACGAAGGGGCAGGCGGTCGATCCGCGCGGCTGGCTGCGCTGAACGTTTGGGCGCGGCGGCGGTCTAGTCTCTATCCGACGCAATCACGGCGAGCGCGCGCGGCACGCATTACACTCGCCTCATCCCAGCGAGGTTTGCCGATGTCCACGTGTTTCCCGCCCACCCGCCGGCTCGCGCCGCTCGTCCTGGCCCTGGCCGCTACCGTGGCGTTCGCCGCCGATCCGCCGCCGCCGGCGCTCGACGGACCCGACGCGGACGATGCGGCCGCCGACGCGCCTGCGCCCAAGGCGCCCGCCATCAAGGGCACGGTCGACCTGCAGGACATTCGCGCGTTCACGGCGGTCTACAGCCTGGTCAAGCAGGCCTATGTGGACGACGTCGACGACCATCGGCTGATGCAGCAGGCGATCCGCGGCCTGCTCGCCGGTCTCGATCCGCATAGCGAATACCTCGGCAAGGAGCAGATCGAGAACCTGACCGAGGACACCACCGGCAGCTACGCGGGCCTCGGCATCGAAGTGCTGCAGGTCGACGGCACCTTGCGCGTGGTCGCACCGATCGACGATTCGCCGGCCGAGCGCGCCGGCATCAAGGCCGGCGACATCATCGTGCAGATCGACGGCAAGCCGGTGCAGTCCGACGACCTCGAAAGCGCGGTCGCGAGCCTGCGCGGCAAGCCCGGCACCGAGATCACGCTGAACATCCTGCACGAGAAGCAGACCCAGCCGATCGACGTGAAGCTGCGGCGCGAGGAGATTCGCGTCGCCAGCGTGCGCGGCAAGCTGCTCGAACCCGGCTACGCGTATCTGCGCATCAGCCAGTTCCAGGCCGACACCGGCGCGCAGCTGCGCAAGCGCATCGAGCGCCTGCAGGCCGACAACAAGACGCCGTTGCGCGGTGCCGTGCTCGACCTGCGCAGCAATCCGGGCGGCCTGCTCACCGCAGCGGTCGAGGTCAGCGACGCCTTGCTCGACGAGGGCGTCATCGTGACGACGAAGGGGCGCCTGAAGGAATCGGATCTCAGCTTCCGCGCGACGCCGGGCGATCTGCTCAACGGCGCCTCGCTGGTCGTGCTGGTCGACAACGGCACCGCCTCGGCCGCCGAGATCGTCGCCGGTGCGCTGAAGGACAACCATCGCGCCCTGCTGATGGGGCGGCGCACGTTCGGCAAGGGTTCGGTGCAGACCGTGCTGCCGCTCGACGCCGAGCACGCGGTGAAGCTGACGACGGCGCGCTACTACACGCCGAGCGGCATTTCGATCCAGGCCGCCGGCATCCAGCCCGACATCGCGCTGGCCGATCTCGCGCTCAGCCAGCGCGACAGCGCGCCGACGCCGTCGATCGGCGAACGCGACCTGCGCAACCATCTCAAGGGCGCCGACGAGGCCGCCAATCCGGTCGTCACGCCGAACGCCGCCGACCGCGACATCGAGAAGGACTACGCGCTCAACGAAGCCTTGAACGCGCTGAAGGCGCTGGCCTTGCGTAGCAAGCCGGCGCCTGTGCCGGCGGCGGCATCCGCGAACGGCAAGGGCTGAGCGGGAGCGGGCCCTCCGTGGGCGAATCGGCGATTCCTGGATTTCCGTATCTTTTGCTCGTGCGGGCGCCGCTCGGTGCGTACTTGGCGTTCGTCCCATTGTTGATCCATCCGTTCGACAATGAACCGTCGCCGCCTGGAATTGCGATATCGGCGTGCGCATTATTCGTGGCGGCGGCGGCACTCATGCAACTGGTCGTCGTGCCTATCGCGATCCGTGCATCATGGCGCGCTAGCACGTTGCGGTCGTGGCGACCCAATCTCGCGATCGTCTGCGGCTGCGTGCAGATTGCGATGCCACTCTGGGTGGTCGCGCAGTCACAAGCGGTAGGCTAGGCCAGGAACACGCGCACCGTCAGCCCGGAGATTGGTCGGCTACGGTTGCGTCGACGCTCGCTTCATCAGCCGACGAGAATCCGCCACCGAGCGCATCGACCAGACGCACCGACACATCGGCCTGCCGCGCCGTCAACGCCGCCAGCGTCTGCTGCGCCGTCAGCAGTTGCTGGCGCACGGTCAGCGTGTCGAGTTCGGTGCCGAGACCGCCCTGAAAGCGGATCGTCGCGTCGTCCCACGCATGCTGCGCGTTGTCGACGACGGTGCGCTGGATCGCGAGCTGCGTGCCGAGCGACTTCAGCGTCGAGAGCAGGTCGGCGACTTCGTTGACGGCGCGCACCAGCGACTGGTTGTAGTGGGCCACGGCGGCATCGTAGCCGGCGTCGGTCGCATCGAGGTGCGCGCGCAGTCGGCCGCCGTCGAAGATCGGCAGCGAGATGGCCGGCGTCACGCTGTAGGTGCGCGAGGCCGCTTGGAACAGGTCGACGGAGTCGCCGAGCGCGACGAATCCGGCCATCGCGCTGAGGCTGACGTTCGGCAGGAATTCGGTCTTGGCCGCATCGATGTCGCGCGAAGCGGCTTCGACCCGCCAGCGCGCGGCGACGAGGTCGGGACGGCGGCCCAGCAGGTCGGCCGGCAGGTCCGGCGGCACGGCGACGGCGAGCGGCGTGAGCTGTTGCGGTTGCACGATGTCCAGGCCGCGATCGGGTCCCTTGCCGAGCAGCACCGACAAGGCGATGCGCGCGCTGTCGACGCCGAGGTCGGCCTGCGCGACACGCTGTTCGGCGATGCCGGCCTCGGTGTCGACCTGGTGTGCGATGTCCGGACTGCCGAGCCCGCCGGCGATGTAGGCGCGCGTCAGTTCGCGAATCCGCTGCGAGCGGACGCGATCGGCCTCGGCCAGGTCGCGTACGACGAACGCTTCGCGTAGCTGGATGTAGGCGCGCGCCACATTGACCGAGAGCGCGATGCGCGCAGCCCGGCGATCGATCTCGGCGGCGCGGCTGCGCCCGAGCGCAGCCTCCCAGGCAGCGCGCTTGCCGCCCCACAGGTCCAGGCCCCAGGAAAAATCCACGCTCGCCGATTTCAGCCAGCCGAACGTGCCGGTCGCTTCCGGCAGCACCAGGCCGGCTTCGTTCTCGGACAGGCGTGCGCCGCTCGCCAGCGCGCTGGCGCCGACCTCCGGCCCGCGTGCGGCGTTGCGCGCGTTCGCCTGCGCCTGCGCCGACCGCGCGAGGGCGTCGGCAGCGGCGAGGCTCGGGTTGTCGCGCAGCGCCTCGTCGATCAGCGCGTCGAGTTGCGCATCGCCGAGCGCATGCCACCAGTCTTCGCGCGGCCACGCGGCGGACGAGACCGGGATGTCGGCCAAACTGCGCTCGGCGTGGAGATCGGCAGCGTCGGCGACATGACCATCGGGATGGAGACCGCCGCTCGATACGCAAGCGGACAAGGCCAGCGCGAGCGCGCCGGCGGCGAAGCGTTCAACGCGCATGACCGACTCCCTGCGGACGCACGACCACGGTGGCCGTCATTCCCGCGACGAGCACGGTACCGGCAGGCATTTGCGCGGGATCGATAGAGATCCGCACCGGCACGCGCTGCGCCAGCCGCACCCAGTTGAACGTCGGGTTGACGTCGGCGAGCAGGTTCGCGCCGTTCGGGTTGTCGCGATCGGCGATGCCGCGGGCGATGCCGACGATCGTGCCGGTGAGCCGGATGCCGTCGGCGAGCAGGCGGATGTCGACCACATCGCCCGCATGCAGGTACGGCAGCTTGGTTTCCTCGAAATAGCCGTAAAGGTAATAGCTGTGGCTGTCGACCAGCGCCATGCGCTGCACGCCGGCGGCGGCGTAGTCGCCGACGCGAACGAGCACGTTGGTGACGTAGCCGTCGACGGGCGCACGCACCTGCGTGCGATCGAGGTTCAACTGCGCGGTCTGCACGGCGACCTCGGCCTGCGTTTTCGCCGCTTGGGCCTGCTCGTGCGCGGCTTCGGCCTGCTGCTGCGCCGCCTCCGCCTGGTGCCATGCCGATTCGGCCACCTTCGCCGTGGATACCGCGTTCGAGCGCGACTCGTCCGAGACGACCGTGCCGACCGGAATGCGCAAGCGGCGCTGCGCCTGCGCCTGCGCGTTCTGGTAGTCGGTCCGGCGCGACGCGAGCGCGGCCTTGGCCGCTTCGATGTTCGCCGTCGCGGCACGCTCGCTCGCCTGCGCTGCCGCGAGGTTCGCTTCGGCTTGGCTCGAGGCGAGCCGGTAGCGCGCCGGATCGATCACCAGCAGCACATCGCCCTGGTGCACGAACTGGTTGTCCTGCACGCGTACCTCCGTCACGAGCCCCGACACGTCCGGAGCGATCTGCACGACTTCGGCGCGGATGCGCGCATCGCGCGTCCACGGGGAATACATGTAGTGACGCCACAGCGCGACCGCGACGAGCGCGGCGACCAGCACGACGGCGGCGGTCAACAGGAAACGAAGCACCGATGCGGTTTTCATGACGAGCCTCAGAGGAGAAGCAGACCCAGGCCGCCGAACAGAGCGACGAACACGGCGACGCGGAACAGGGGCGGATGCCACACATGGCGGTACAGGCCGAAACGGCCGGCGGCCCAGTCGAGCAGCCAGAGCACGGCGAGCATGGCGACGAACAGCAGCAGCATGCCCGGCACCAGCGCATCGCCGACGGCAATCTCACGCGGCATGGTCGTTCTCCAGTGGCGAAGCCGTTGCGATGGCGCGCGGCATGTACTCGGCGATCACCGATTCGCCGTCGAGCAGCGCCATGCGCAGCAGATGCAATTGAGTCAGGGTCGCGCCGGCCGTTGGTTGCGCCGGCAGGCACTCCTGGGCGGCCGCGATCGCCGCCGCAAGCGCGTCGCGCGCGGCCAGGTAGCCTCGCGCGTCGGGGCGCTCGTAGAAGCGCGCCAAACGATCGATCGCTGCCGATACGCGCGTATCGCCCGGTGGCTGCAGCCGGTCGGCCGCATGCGCCTGGCGCAATTCGATCAGCGCGCGGCCGGTCTCGTGCACGGCGAGCGCCCAGGCGAGCAGGGCGCGCGATGCATCGCTGCCGGGCGGCGTGCGCGCCACGATCTGCTGCAGCAGATCGCGATTGACGCTTTCGAAGCGGTAGGCGAGTCCTGCGAGCGGCGCTTCGGCGGCCAGCGCGACCTGGCCGCGCAAGCGCGCGATCTGTCGTCGCTGGAACCAGCGCGTGGCGGCGACCGGCGGAGCCACGGCGAACGCGACGACCGCGCAGCCGAGGCCGACCAGCTGCGCGAACGCATCGTTGAGGAAGCGCACCGGGTCGTAGTGCATCGCATTGGTCAGCGCGAGGTTGTAGATCAAACCCATGCCGTAGCCGACGCCGTAGCTGATCAAGGTCGGGCGCGTCAGCAGGTACGGTGCGAGCAGGAACAGCGGCAGCGTGACCGCGATCAAGAGCCCGTAGCCGTCGACCTGGCTGAGCGCGAAGAACTCGACGGCGAAGCTCGCCGCGATGCCGAAGGTCCAGCCGATCATCGATTGCCCGGCCTGGCGCACCGGATTGGGCGCGGCGGCGAACAGCGCGCAGAAGATCGCGGCGATCAGCATCGCGCTGGATCCGGACGGCCATGCGCTGTAGATCCAGAAGATTCCCAGCGCGAGCATCGTGAGCGTCGTATGCGAGGCGGCGAGCGCCGCGCCGAAGAAGTCGTTGCTGCGCGCGAAACGCGCCTTCTCGACGGAGCCGGCGACCAGGCGCGGCGCCTGCAGCGAGGCGGCGATGTCGACGTAGGCGATCACCTCGTCGGCGAAGCGCAGCAGCAGCGCGGCGCCGGTGTCGAAGTCCAGGTGCTGCTCGTCGCCGAGCTGCGCGCGCTTCGGCGCGGCGCCATCGGCGATCCGTTGCCTCGCGGCCGTCAGCGGCGGCAGCATCGCGCGGGCGGTGCTGCCCGCCTCGGCCGGCAGCTGCAGCGCCTCGGCAATCGGGCGGTACAGCGAGATCAACACGCGAGCGGTGCTTTCGCGGCCGCCGCGCAACAGCCGATTGATCAGATGATGCAGCGACTGGAAGCTCGTCGATGCGGCCATGAAGCGTTGGTTGAACAGCTGCAGGCGACCGCTGCGCGCGCGCGCGTCGGCATCCTCGAAGATCACTGCGCTGCGCAAGTCTTCCAGGGCGATCGCCTCGCGCACGAAGCGCAGATGGGCGTTCTCCATCGCTTCGCGCGCGATCGTTCCGCCGGTGCTGCCGCGCACGAACTCCATGAAGTGGCTGAACTGCTCGTAGGCGGCGCGTCGCAGCGCGTCGCGCATGCGGCTCGGGAACACCGTGTCGCTGACGACGCCGGCGACGAGGATGCCGAGCATCACTTCGCTGATGCGCGCGACGGCGGCGTCGAACGCGCCGAGCGGCGCATCGATCGACGGCAGCGCCACGATCGAGGCCGTGTAGCCGGCCAGCACGAATCCATAGGACGTGAAATTGCGATACAGCAGGGCGCCGCCGGCGCACAGCCCGACCCACGACGCGAGCGCCAGCAGCAACAGCACGCGCTCCTGCGGAAACAGGCTCAGCATCAGCAGCGCGACCGCGGCGCCGGCGAACGTGCCGATGGCGCGGTAGAAACTTTTCGCGAGCACCAGGCCGGTCTGCCGGTTCATCACGATGACGACGGTCAGCATCGCCGTCGATGGCTGCGGCAGCGCGAAGCGCATCGCCAGCCATCCGGTCACGTAGAGCGCGATCGCGGCGCGCAGCACGAACAGCCACGCCGCCGCGTCCTCGCGCAGCACCTGCAAGGCTGTCGCGCGCAGGCTCGGTGACGGCGAAAGGGCGGCGGTGTCGGCCATGACTTCAGCCGTCCAGCCCGGCCAGCATCTTCTTCAGCAACTTTTCGAGCTGGCGCTGTTCGCCGCCGTCGAGCGTGCCGAGCTGGCGGTTCAGCAGATCGCTGATGGCAGGAAGAAAGCCTTCCACCGCGGCGACGCCTTTGGCGCTGAGGGACAGCACGATCTTACGGCGATCCTCCTCGCTCGGCTTGCGCCGCAGCAGCCCTTTCGCGCAGAGGCCGTCGGTCAGCCGCGTCACGTTGGCGAGCTTCTCGCCGGCGGCGTCGCCTATCTGGGAAGGCGTCAGCGCCTGTTCCTCGGTGCCGTAGACCATCATCAGCAGGTTGTACTCGGCGTGATTGATGCCCCAGGGCTTGAGGACGGCGTTCGCCTGATCGTGCACCTGCTTGTAGATGTGCTTGACCAGGCGCACGAGCATCGCCGGCGCGCGCGGGAACGCGGGGTAGCGCCTGCAGGTGACGTCGATGCGCTGTTCGGTCGGGCTGAAGCTGCTCATGCGCGCGATTCCGGCTGGTGTTACACAAGAATATAGTACATATATGTAATATTCAAGAGTGTAGAGAATGCCGGCGCGCTGCAGGGTGCGAAAGACGGGAACTCGCGCCGCGCCGCGTTGACGAAAGCAGCGGCGGGACGCGACAGCGCCGCCGTGCGACGGCCGCGGTTCGCCGCGCGCCGACCCATCCTTCGCTACGGGGAATCCGGATGAAGAACTACCTGCGCGGCAACCTGCGTTTCATCGCCTTCCTGCTGATGCTCGGCTTCGTGCGCACCGCCGTGGCGGACTGGAATCCGATCCCGTCCGGCTCGATGCGGCCGACGATCCTCGAAGGCGACGTCGTCTTCGTGAACCGGCTCGCGTTCGACGTGAAAGTGCCGCTGACCGACGTGATCGCCCTGCATACCGGCGCACCGAAGCGCGGCGACATCGTCACCTTCACGCGGCCGGAAGACGGCATGCGCCTGATCAAGCGCATCGCCGCGGTGCCGGGCGACACGATCGCGATGCGCGACAACCGCCTGACCATCAACGGCGAGGCGATCGACTACGCGCCGCTCGGCAGCGTCGTCGAAACGCTCGCGCCCGGCCGCGCCGTCGATGCCGAACGCGTGCGCGAGACATTTGGCACCGATGCGCACACGATCCAGTGGCTGTCGCATGTCGCCTCGCGCTCGAGCTTCGCGCCGATGGTGATCCCGCCCGACCAGTACCTGATGCTCGGCGACAATCGCGACGACAGCGAAGACTCGCGCTACTTCGGCCTGATCCCGCGCGAACGCCTGATCGGCCGCGCCGAGCGTGTGATCGTCTCGGCCGACATCAAGGATCGCTGGCAGTTGCGCTTGGCGCGCTTCGGTTCGAGCCTGTATCAGTAGCGCCGGACGACCGCGACGAAGGCGATGCCGCGCACGCTCACTTCGCGCGCGGCGGCGCCACCGGAAACGGCATGATCTTGTCGCCGCTGGCCGCATCGCGAATCGCGATCGCGCTGCGCTTGACCACTTCCTCGACGCGCAGGATCGCCTGGATCGGCAGGTGCACCATCGTGGTGTCCTTGAACTCTTCGCGCAGGCGCTCCTCGGTCGGGTCGACGACGAGGCCCTCGCCGGGCGGATCGAACACGAGGTCGCCGATCTCGGTGAAGCCCCACAGCGCGCTCGACGCGACATGGCGCGCGTAGAGCTCGATGCTCTTGCCCTGCGAGAGGAACGTGACCTTGTAGAGTTTCGGTGGGGGCATGGGGGAAAGCCGGGATTCGGGATTCGGGATTTGGGAATAGTAGAGCCGAACTCGCCGAACGGCTGGAATCGCGGCTTCAGCCGCGATGCTTCCCCGAGCGCGTCAGTTGCGAAGCCGCCTTGCGACGGCGGGTTTCGACAGCAGTGCCAGCACGATGCCGATCACGAAGCCGGCGATGTGCGTCCACCACGCGACGGCGCCGAACGCCGGGCCGACGTAGGTGAACAGCAATTGCAGCATCGCCCAGAAACCGATCAGCAGCGGCGCCGGAATGCGTACGAATTCGAGGAACACGCCGAGCGGCAGCACCAGGCCCAGCCGCGCGCGCGGGAACAGCGCGAGATAAGCGCCGACCACCGCCGACACCGCGCCGCTCGAGCCGATGATCGGCGCGCTCGTGCCGGCCAGCGTGAAAGCGCCGACCAGGTTCGCCAGGGCGCCGCCGATGACGAACATCGCGAGGAAGCGCGCCGACCCGAGCGCGCGTTCGGCGGAGACCCCGAACACGATCAGGAACAGCAGGTTGCCGGTCAGGTGCAGCCAGTCGGCGTGGATGAAGATCGCGGTGACCAGGCGCGCGAAGCGCAGTTCCGCCAGCTGCTGCAACCACGGCGCGTTCGCGTCGAGCAGCGTCGAAGGCACCGTGCCCCAGCGCGTCAGCACCGCGCCGCGTTCGGCGGCTGGCATCGAGGCGAGCCAGATGAACACCACGACGCAGGCCGCGACGATCAGCAGTGTCGCCCACGGGGGCCTGGGTTTGCGCCGGCTCGGCAGGTGGACGAACATCGCTGCGGCCGGCCGCGCTCAGCGGCCGTCGCGCGGATAGACGAAGCGCTGGCCTTTGTATTCGAGGACCATGCCGTCGGCGCGGATTTCCTTCAGCGTGATGCCGTCGCCGAGGTCGTCGCCTTCGACATGCCGATCGCCCTTGATGACGACGAAGCGCTGCGACGGATCGCTGGCGTAGACGTGCATCGTCATCGCGAGTTCGGGAATGTCCTTGCGCGTCGCATACGGCAGTTCCCACACCGAAGGCAGCGCCTGTTCTGCCGACGCCGGTGCGGCCGCATGCGGAGCGGGCGTCGCGGCGGCCGTGCTCGGCGTTGCGGCAGCAGCGGGCGCCGCGGCCGTCGGGTTCGGCGTCGCGGTGGCGGCCGGAGCCGCCGCCGCAGGTGCATTCGGGGCCGCTGCCGGCGCCGCGGCCGGCGCTTTCGCGTCGGCCACGGCCGGGGCGGCCGTATCCGGCTTGGCGTCGGCCGGAGCCGCGAGCGGGCGCGGTGGTGGCGTGGTCGCCGCGTTGGCATTCGGCGCGGTGCGGTCGTTGCGCTGCGGATTCTGCACGGCGTTGCCCATCCTCGCCGTCGCAGGCCCCTGCGCCGCGCCAGCTACCGGCGGCGTCGCCGTCGTTGCCGGCGTCGTGAAATGCGGAGCGGGCTTCTTGCCCGGCGCGGCGGCGACGCCTCGCGCGTCGGCCGGCGGCGCGGCCGGCTTGGCGGCAGCGGCCTGAGGCGCCGCGGGTGGCGCGGACGTGTCCACCGGCGACCGCGACAGCCACCAGCCCACGCCGAGCGCGATCACGGCCAGCGCGCCGACCAGCGGCAGCAGGCTGCGGCGGCGGCGCACCGCGTGCACCGGCGAGCCCAGCGTAGGGGCTTCGCCGAGGCGGCGCTGCTGTTCGGATTTCTTCAGTGCTTCCAAAATCAACGACATGGGTTTTCCTGATGCCGCCGCGGGGACGCCGCGCGGCCAACGACTAAGAATACATGGCGCGCCCGCAACCTAGGCGACGCTCACTCCACCGTCCGCGCCAGATGCGGACCGGCGTCGTCCAGCGCCGACAGCGCGAACAGGGTTTCCGGTCCGATGATGCCATCGGCCTTGATGCCATAGGTCTGTTGCAGCTTGCGCACGCGTTCTTCCACCTCGGCATCGAAGGTAGCCGTGCGCGACTTCGCCCCGGCTGCACCGTCGAAGGTCGCCAGACGATCGACGACCCAGGCGACCCCGGCGTTCGCATCGCCGCGCTTGAGCGTCGCCGGCACGTCGTTCGGCAGCCGCCACAGCGCGACGAAGTCGCCGTTCCAGAGCTTGGACAACGATGCGCGCGCAAGTTCATAGCGTTCGCCGGCGAGGTCCAGGCGCACTTTCTCGCGCCCCGTGCCCTGCAGCAGCGCATAGCTCGCGGCAGCGGCGTCGGCGCCGGCCTCGGTGCGGTTCAGCACGAAGATCAACGGGCGATCGAAATGCGTGACCTGCTCGAGCGTCGCGTGGCCGCGCAGGCACGCCAGTCCGGGCGCGATCAGCGCGGGGCAGCGGCTGGCGTCGCGCACCGAGACGGTGTCGGCGTCGACCTGCCAGCGCGCGAGCAGCTGGGTGAACGCGGTGAGTTCGGTTTCCGGCGCACGCGCGAGCGTCGCCTCCAGGCGCGTGGCTTCCGCGTCGGCTGGTACGGCCGCGACCGGTTGCGCGACGACCGGCGCCGCGGCGGCCGGCGGCGGGTGGCGCCAGCCTTTCCACCAGGCGACGCCCCCTGCGATCGCCAGCACGAGTGCGGCGGCCAGTCCCCAGCGTCCGTAGCGGCGCAGCCAGTAGCGCGCGTGACCGGGCAGGGTTTCGTCGGCGGCGCGATCGACCAGGCGTTCGCCGAGGCTGTCCTGTTCCCGTGCATAGCCGGCCATCAAGGCGCGGTCGGCGATGATGTTGACCAGGCGCGGAATGCCACCGGAACGCTGGTACAGGGCCTTGAGGCCGAGCCGCGAGAACGGGATGCGCTTGTTGCCGGCAACCGCCATGCGATGGCGCACGTAGGCTTCGGTCTCGCCGGCGTCGAGCGGCGTCAGGTGGTAGCGCGCGGTGATTCGCTGGGCGAGCTGGCGCAGTTCCGGGCGATCGAGCAGTTCGCGCAGTTCCGGCTGGCCGAGCAGGATGATCTGCAGCAGCTTCTGCGTCGGCGTTTCCAGGTTGGTCAGCAGGCGTACCTGCTCGAGCGACTCGATCGACAGGTTCTGCGCCTCGTCGACGATCAGCACGACGCGCAGGCCCTGCGCGTAGGCATCGAGCAGGAACGCGTTCAAGGTGTCGGTCAGCGCCTTCAGGCTGCCGCGCTTGCCTTCGATGTCGAGCTTGAGCTCCTCGCAGACGGTCTCGACCAGCTCGGCCGGCGTCAGCTTGGGATTGAGCACCAGCGCGACGCGCGTGTTCTCCGGCAGCTGTTCCAGCAGCAGGCGGCACAGGGTCGTCTTGCCGGTGCCGACCTCGCCGGTCAGCTGCACGAAACCGCCGCTGCCGCCCTTGCCGATGCCGTACAACAGGTGCGCGAGCGCATCCCGGTGCCGTTCGGACAGGAACACGTAGCGCGGATCCGGCGTGATCGAGAACGGCGGCTCGCGCAGGCCGTAATACTCAAGATACATCCCACTACTTTACCCGACCTCGGGGGTCTAGCCGGCGTGAATCGTCGAAAGAGGCGCATCGCGCGCGTCGGTGGCGGCGTTTCTGAGGCGGCGGTAGAGTGTGATGCGCTTCACGTTCGAAACTTTCGATCGGCGGGGGAAGTCATGCGTCGACGCACTTTGTTCGGGTTCTCGTTGCTGTCGCTGTTCGCGGCATCGGCGAGCGCGCAGACCTTGCCGAGCGGTTTCCAGCGCACCGATCCGATTGCGGGCCGCAACCTGCCGACCGGCGTGTACTTCGCGCACGACGGCCGCGTGTTCGTGACCGAGAAGGGCGGCCAGATCTGGCTGTACCCGAACCTGCTCGCCGCGCCGACGCTGTTCTACGACCTCAGCGCGAAGATCCACACCGTCGGCGACCGCGGCCTGCTCGGTTTCGCGCTCGATCCGCGTTTCCCCGAAGTGCCGGCCGTGTACGTGCTCTACACCTACAACGGCGGCCTGTTCCCGGACAGCGACCCGGTGCCGTGGGCGCCGCGCTGGACCACCAATTGCGGCAGCGGCCCCGGCCAGACCGAGCCGACGCCGTCGCAGACGCAGGAAGGCGGCTGCGTCGTCAGCGGACATCTGTCGCGGCTCGACGTCAGCGGCAACGTCGCGACCGCCGAGACGGTGCTGATCGAGGACTGGTATCAGTGGTATCCGAGCCACTCGATCGGCACGGTGCTGTTCGGCGAAGACGGCTATCTCTACGTCGGCGGCGGCGACGGCGCCAGCTACAACTGGGCGGACTGGGGCGAGGGCGTCGGCAACACGACCTATCCGGACACGCATTCGCCGACCTTGCAGGGCGGCGCGCTGCGCTCGCAGGCGCTGGAGATCCAGCCGCAGTACACCAGCGGCGACATCCGCCTCAACGGCGCGATCCTGCGCGTCGACCCGCTCACCGGCGACGGCGCACCGGGCAATCCGCTCGCGGACGACGCCTCGCCGAACGCGCGGCGCATTCTCGCCTACGGCCTGCGCAATCCGTTCCGTTTCACCGAACGCCCCGGCACCGGCGAGATCTGGGTCGGCGACGTCGGCTGGAACACCTGGGAGGAGATCAACCGCATCCCCGCGCTAGCGCAAGGCGGTGACACCACGCTGGTGAACTTCGGCTGGCCCTGCTTCGAAGGGCGCGTGCACACCAGCGGCTACAGCGGCGCGAACCTCGCGTTGTGCAATGCGATGTACGCCAACAACAACACCGGCGGCCGCACGCCGTGGACGCCGCCCTGGTACACCTACATCCACCAGGGCAGCTCCGACATCACGGGCCTGGCGTTCTACACCGGCACGAGCTACCCGGCGCAGTACCGCAATTCGCTGTTCTTCGCCGACAACAGCCGCACGATCATCTTCAACATCCCCTTCGCCGACGCCAACGGAGACGGCATTCCCGACCCGCCGGCCGACGGCACCGCGACGGCGTTCTTCGGCGGCAGCCTGGCGACGGCGGTGCAGTTGGTGTCCGGCCCCGGCGGCGACATCTTCTTCACCAACATCAACACCGGAAAGATCTCGCGTCTCGCCTACTGCACCGGCTGCAGTTCGGCGGCGCCGGGCAACGTGGCGCCGTCGGCGGCGATTGCGCTCGATGCGGGGTCGGCGGCCGACGGACCGCCGCGCACGATCGCATTCACGGCGGCCAACAGCGTCGACTCGAACACGACCGATACGCTGACCTACGCCTGGGACCTCGACGGCGACGGCAATTTCACCGACGCGACCGGCGTCGATGCGAGCGCATTCTTCGCCGCGGTCGGACCGCATACCGTGGCGGTGCAGGTGTCCGACGGCCACGGCGGCGTCGACGTCGCGCACATGATCGTCACCGTCGTCAACCAGGCGCCGAGCGTGACGATCCTGAGCCCGCAAGCCGGCGACGAGTGGGCCATCGGCGACATCGTCGCGCTGCAGGCGAGCAGCAGCGATCCCGAACAGGGCACGTTGCCGGATTCGGCGCTGGCCTGGCAGGTCTTCCTCGAAACCTGCACGAACCCGGACTTCACCGATTGCACCGAGTCGACGGTGACCACCGCGACCGGATCGAACACGCAATTCCAGGCTCCCGCGGCCGTGTTTCCGGCCTACCTGCACATCGTGCTGACCGGAACCGACGACGGCGGCTTGTTCGACACGAAGGACGTCGACATCTATCCGCTGACCTCCGATCTCACGCTGACGACCGATCCGGCGGGTCTGCTCGTCGGCTTCGCCGGTTCGCCGGCGCAAACGGCGCCGGTGACACGCACCTTCATTCGCAACGCGAACGTCGAAGTCAGCGCGCCGCTCTCGCAATCGGCCGGCGCGATCGACTATGGCTTCGCGAGCTGGTCCGACGCAGGCGCCGCCGATCACACGGTGCAGCTGACCGATGCCGGCACGACGATCCTGACGGCGAACTATGTCGTCGACGGTGATCTGATCTTTCGGGATGGGTTCGAGTTGCCGGACTGACCGTCAGCGCGAACGGCTTGGCGACGCCGGCTCCTGTTGCACCATCTCCAATTCCGGCAACGTCGCCGCATGCGCCTCGATCGCCGCGGCCGGCGCCTGGCCGGGCGCGACGTCTTCGGGCGCGTTCGGCTTCGTCGCCAGCATGCGTGCCTTGCGCCAATTGCCGAAGCGGTAGTAGCCGATCGTCATCAGCAGCGAACTCAGCGAGCCGAGCGGGTAGCTCCACCAGATCGCATCGGCGCCCCAGCTGCCGATCAGTCCGTAGGCGAACGGGATGCGCACGATCCAGAACGCGATGAACAGGATGATCAGCGGCGGCATCACCGCGCCGGTCGAGCGCACGACGCCGGACAGCACCATCGACACGCCGAAGAACAGGAACGCCCAGACCACGATCATGTTCATGTGCTGCGCGATCGTGATCGCGCCGGTGTCCTCGCGCAGGAACAGGCCGAACGCGGCGTTCTCGAACAGGTAGATCAGCGCGATGATGCCGCCGCTCATCAGGAAGTTGATCGTGATGCCGCTCATCGCGGTCTTGTGCACGCGGTCCCAGCGGCCGGCGCCGACGTTCTGCGCGGCCATCGACGAAGCGGCCGCGCCGATCGCGAACGCCGGCATCTGGATGTAGTTCCACAGCTGCATCGCCGCGCCGAACGCGGCCGTCGTCTGCGAGCCGAAGCGGTTCACCAGGCTGATCATCGCGATCATGCTCGAGGAGATCACGATCATCTGCAGCCCCATCGGCACGCCTTTGCCGACCAGCGAACGCAGGATCGTGCGGTCGATGCGGAAGTAGCGCGTCTCGTCCGCATGCAGCCACAGGAAATGCTTGCGCCGGTACAAATGCACGAGCAGCGCGGTCAGGCTGACCACGTTCGCGATCAGCGTCGCGGTCGCCGAGCCGGCGATGCCCAGACCCGGAATCGGACCCACGCCGAAGATGAAGACCGGATTCAAGACGATGTCGAGCCCGACCGACAGCAGGAGGAAATAGAATGGTGTCTTCGAATCGCCCGCGCCGCGCAAGGTCATCATCACGAACGAATAGAGGAACATCGGCGTGATCGCGATGAAGATGATGCGCAGGTAGCTGATCGCGAGCGGCAGCGCGTCGTGCGGCGTGCGCATCCAGGCCAGCAGCGACGGCGCCATCAGGAAGCCGAATACGGACGCCGCGACGGCGACGAGGCCGAAGAAACTCGCGCTGGTGCCGACCACGCGCTTGGCCTGCTCCATGTTCTTCGCGCCGATGCTCTGGCCGATCAGGATCGTCGCTGCCATGCCGACGCCGAACACCGCGCCGAGCAGGAAGAACAGGATCGTGTTCGCGTTGGAAGTCGCCGTCAGCGCCGCTTCGCCGAGGAAGCGCCCGACCCAGACCGCGTTGACCGAGCCGTTCAGCGACTGCAGCACGTTGCCGGCCAGGATCGGCAGCGAGAACAGGAACAAGGTCTTCAGGATCGCGCCTTCGGTCAGCGCGGTATTCGGCTTGGGCGGTGCGGACATCGGGACTCGTGCTCTGCGAAGGCGCGCCCGGCGGCGCGGCGGCGAAAACGGCGTGCTGCGCCGGCATGGCTTTTGTCACAAGCCCGGGCCGCACGCATCTCATTATGATGACAGATTGCCGGACGCATCGAGCTTCCGGCTGCCAGGAGTGCACCATGCGTTTACGAATTCTTTTCGCCGCCGCGTGCGTACTGGCGAGCGGCGCGGCCGCCGCGCAGGTCGATGCCTCGCTGTTCGGCGACCTGCACTGGCGCCTGATCGGTCCGTTTCGCGGCGGCCGCGTCTTGACGGCAGCCGGCGTACCGGGACAGCCGCAGCATTTCTACTTCGGCGCAGTCAACGGCGGCGTGTGGGAAACGCGCGACGCCGGCCGCACCTGGCAACCGATCTTCGACGCGCAGCCGGTCGGCTCGATCGGCGCGCTCGCGATCGCGCCGTCGAATCCGAACGTGCTCTACGTCGGCACCGGCGAGGCCGACATGCGCTCGGACATCGCGCAAGGCGACGGCATGTACAAGTCGACCGACGCCGGCCGCACGTGGAGCAAGACGGGCCTGGCCGACTCGCAGCAGATCGGGCGCATCCTGGTCGATCCGCGCGATGCGAACACGCTGTTCGTCGCCGCGCTCGGTCACCCGTACGGGCCCAACGCCGAGCGCGGCGTATTCCGCTCGCGCGACGGCGGCCAGTCCTGGCAGCGCGTGCTCGGCGAAGGCGAGGCGACCGGCGCGATCGACCTCGCGTTCGAGCCCGGCAATCCGCAAGTGATCTATGCCTCGCTGTGGCAGACGCGGCGCACGCCGTGGAACATCTACCCGCCGGCGAACGGGCCGGGCAGCGGCCTTTACAAGTCCAGCGACGGCGGCGAGCACTGGAGCAAGCTCGGCAACGGCTTTCCCGAGCATGTCGGGCGCGTCGGCGTCGCGGTCGCCCAGAGCGACCCGAAGCGCGTCTACGCGATCGTCGACAACGAGGCGATCGGCGACGACGTCGGCGGCCTCTATCGCAGCGACGACGCGGGCGCGCACTGGCGCCGCGCGAGCGGCGATGCGCGCATCTGGCAGCGCGGCTGGTATTTCGGCCGCGTCACGGTCGATCCGAAGAATGCCGATCGCGTCTACTTGCCGAACACGATCGTGCTGCGCTCGGACGACGGCGGCGCGCACTTCGTCGCGATGAAGGGCGACGCCACGGGCGACGATTTCCACGAGCTGTGGATCGATCCTTCCGATCCGCAGCGGCAGGCGCTCGCGGTCGACCAGGGCGCGATCGTCACGCTCAACGGCGGCGCGACCTGGAGCTCGTGGCACAACCAGCCGACTGCGCAGATGTATCACGTCAGCACCGACCAGCGCTTTCCGTATCGCGTCTACGGCGCGCAGCAGGATTCCGGCGCCGCTGCGCTGCCGAGCCGCACCGGCGACAGCGACGGCATCACGATGCGCCAGTTCCACGAAGTCACGGCCGGCGGCGAGAGCGGCATGATCGCGCCCGATCCGGACGATCCGGACATCGTCTACGGCGGCAACGTCGACAAGCTCGACCTGCGCACCGAGCAGACGCAGTCGGTCGATCCGACCCTGGCCGATCCGGACCTGTACCGCCGCACGTGGACGCTGCCGCTCGTGTTCTCGCCGAAGGACCCGAAGGCGCTCTACTTCGGCAACCAGAAGATCTTCCGCACGCGCGGCGGCGGCGCGCACTGGGATGCGATCAGTCCCGACCTCACGCGCGAGAATCCCGCCGTGCCGCCGAACCTCGACGCGCCGAGCGCCGCGAACGAACAGCACATCGGCCCGCGCCGCGGCGTCGTCTATGCGATCGCGCCGTCGCCGCTCGATGCCGCGCTCGTCTGGGCCGGTACCGACGACGGCCTGGTCTGGCGCACGCGCGACGGCGGCGCGCATTGGGACGACCTCACGCCGCCGGCGCTGACGGCGTGGTCGAAGGTCGGCAACATCGAAGCCTCGCATTTCGATGCCGACACCGCCTACGCGGTGGTCGACCGTCATCGGCTCGACGACCGCAAGCCGTATATCTGGCGCACGCACGACGGCGGCAAGACCTGGCAGCCGATCGTCGCCGGCATCCGCGACGGCGACTTCGTCAACACGGTGCGCGAAGACCCGGTGCGCAAAGGCCTGCTCTACGCGGCGACCGAACTCGGCATCTACGTCTCGTTCGACGACGGCGAGCATTGGCAGAGCCTACAAGCCAACCTGCCGCGCACCTCGGTGCGCGACCTCGACGTGCACGGCGACGACCTCGTGCTCGCCACGCACGGTCGCGGCTTCTGGATCATGGACGGCATCGCCGCGCTCCGTCAGGCCGATGCGCAAGTGACCAAGGCCGACGCCTGGCTGTACGCGCCGTCCGCTGCAATCCGCGCGCGCGTCGCCGCGTTCACCGGCACGCCGCTGCCGAAAGACGAGCCGATGGCGAGCAATCCGCCCAGCGGCGCCTTCATCGACTACGTGCTCAAGCGTGCGACCAAACACCCGGTCGAACTCGCGATCCGCGATGCGCACGGCGCCGTCGTGCGCCGCTATTCGAGCAGCGATGCGGTCAAGCCGATCGACGCGGCGACCAGCGAAGTCGCGCCGGAATGGATCGTGCAGCCGGCACCGCTGCAGACGAGTGCCGGCATGCATCGCTTCGTCTGGCCGCTGCGCTACGCGGCCCCGGCCGAACTCGACGGCGGCGACGGCGCGTGGGCGCCGCCGGGGCGCTACACGGTCGAACTGACGATCGACGGCAAGACCCTGCGCCAGTCGCTGCAGGTGCTGCCCGATCCGCGCGTGAAGCTCGCCGACGCCGACTACGCCGCGCAGCTCGCGTTCGCGCGCAAGGTCGAAGCCGCACGCGTGCGGCTGGCCGGGCCGTCGCAGCAGGCGAAAACCTTGCACAAGGCGCTGAAGGCCGCGCACACGCCGGCCCATGCCGAGTTCGCCGCCGAGATCGACGCGCTCGATGCCAAGCTCGTTGCGCTCGCCGCAATCGTCGACGCCGGCAATCCGCACAATGCCTGGGCGTTCCCGCCGAACACGACGACGAGCTTCGCCTTCCTCGACGAAGCCCTCGGCAAGCTCGACGCCGCCGCCAACGGCGCCGACGCCGCGCCGACACCGGATGCGCTCGCCGGCTACGATGCGCTGCAACCGACGCTCGATCGCACCTTGGCGGCGTGGCAGCAGCTCGAATCGAAGGATCTGGCGGCGTTGAACCAGCACTTGCGCGCGAAGAAGCTCGAAGCGATCTCGGTGTCGTCCAAGGGTGGCCACTGAGCCGGCGTCGCACCGAATCGTGCGGCTGAAGCATCGCGGCTGAAGTCGCTCCCACAGGCTCGTCTTCGACCTGTGGGAGCGATTCTCGTAGGCCGAGTTCTTGTGAAGACGAGCTTGGGTGGGAGCGACTTCAGTCGCGATGCTTTCCCTGCGGCGTTCGCGAGCCCTCCCTGAGAAAAGCATCGCGGCAGAAGCCGCTCCCACCGGCCGGGAAGAAAATTCCGTCGTCGTGAAATCGGACCCTTGATATCCGCCGCGCCGCACCAACGCTCTTAAGTAACCTCGCGCACCGCCGCTCACAACCAGCGACTCCATCGGCCGCCGCGCGCGCGTGCGCGGCGATCCTGATCCCAAGGACATCCATGCGTCTCGAGTTCCTCAAGACAGCGGCCGTGCTCGGCCTGCTGACCGCGATCGGCCCGTTTGCGATCGACATGTACCTGCCCGCGTTGCCGTCGATCGGCGCCAGCCTGCATGCGAGCAGCGGCGCGACGCAGGCGAGCCTGATGGTGTTCTTCCTGATGATGGGCCTGGGCCAGCTCGTCTACGGGCCGGCGTCGGACATCTTCGGACGCAAGGCGCCGCTGTACTTTGGCCTGGCCATGTTCGCGATCGGCAGTCTCGGCTGTGCGCTCGCCGCCGACATCCAGACGCTGATCGCGTTCCGCGTCGTGCAAGGCATCGGCGCGTGCGCCGGCATGGTGATCTCGCGCGCGGTCGTGCGCGACCTGCACACCGGACCCGACGCCGTGCAGATGATGTCGCTGCTGATGCTCGTGTTCAGCGTCTCGCCGATCCTCGCGCCGCTCGCCGGCAGCCTGGTGATCGCGTGGACCAGCTGGCGCGGCATCTTCTGGACCGTGCTGATCGCAGCGCTGATCGGCCTCGTGCTGATGCGCCTGTTCCTGCCGGAGACGCGTCACCGCCACCTGCGCGCGGACAGCACGATCCGCGGCGCGCTCGCCGCGTATCGCGAACTGCTGCGCGATCCGTCGTTCCTCGGCCTCAGCTTCACCGGCGCGTTCGGCGTGTCGAGCTTCTTCGCGTACCTGTCGACCTCGTCGTTCATCCTGATCGAGCATTACGGCCTCACGCCGACGCAGTACAGCTTCTTCTTCTCGATCAACGCCGCGGCGTTCATCGGCGCGGCGCAGTTCAACGGCGCGCTCGCGCGGCGCTTCGGCATGCGCGGCCTCGTGCGCTTCGCCGTGAGCGGCTACATCGCGGCGATCGCGAGCCTGTTCGCGCTGTACCTGGCCGGCGTCGACAGCCTGACCGTGCTCGCCGTGCTGCTGTTCATCGGCTACGGGTTCCTCGGCATGGTGATCCCCAACATCACCGTGCTCGCGCTGGAAGAACACGGCGCGATCGCCGGCACCGCGTCCGCACTGATGGGCACGCTGCAGTTCGTCACCGGCGCGGTCGTCATGACGATCGTCGGCCGCTTCCTCAACGGCACCGCGATGCCGATGGTCACGGCGATCGCGACGTGCGCGCTGATCACGTTCACGCTCGCGCAGATCGCGCTGCGGCGGCGAGCGCCGGCGCAGGTCGCGGAAGGGTCGGCGCGGCCGGAAGGTGGACTGGAGACTTCGCGCGATTGAGGTGTGAGGCGGCGGATGTCGCCGGCTTCATTGAACGTCATTGCGGCGAGATTCGAAGCCACCCACCTCGATTAGACGTCACCCGCCCGATCGTCGTCATTCCCGCGAAAGCGGGAATCCATTTTGCTTCTGCCGCCAAAGGCCAAATGGATGACCGGCTACGCCGTTGTGGAGCGCCTCCCGCTTTCGCGGGAATGACGACGAGGGGAACGGAATGAGGAGAGGCAGGTGAGGCTGCCGGCGGAAAGCATCGGCGAGGAGCGCTCGCCCCCTCAATCCGCATCCTTCCGAATCCGCACCCGCTTCGCCAGCTTCTCCTTCGGTACCTCGCCGCCCGAGAACAGCGCGATCGCCGTGCGCGCGACCTGTCCGGTGTCGTAGTAGGCATACGCGCCGACGCCGAGCGCGCCGATCACCGGCAGCCAGCGCGCGATGCCGCGGCCGGCGAGGCGCTTGGACAAGCCGATGCCGATCTTCGCCGCGATGCGCTCGAGCGCGCGCAGCGGCACGTCCTGGATCAACAGCCGCGCGCCGACCTGGACGCCGACGTCGCGCATCGCCTGCGCCGCCGCGTGGCGGAACAGGCAGTACAGCATGTGCGACTTGGTCAGGTCCGCGCTGACGCCGTAGGCGCCGGCGATGTCGGCGACCATCTGGCGCTGGATGCGCCAGATCGCGACCAGCTCCGGCACGATCGTCAGCCAGCCGAACGGACCCGGCGGCAGCGCCAGCGTGCCGGCGGCCAGCGCAGCTTTGTTCGCCGCGGCGGCCGCAATCGCGCGTGCGCGATGGTCCGGGCCGCGGCTCTTGTGCTCTTCGGTGTCCGGGATGCGGCCGGCGATGTCGAGGATCGCGCGCGTGAGGCGATCGCTGAGCGCGCCGCCGCTTTCGCCCTCGACGCGTCGTGCGGGAACCTGGCTCGCCATGGCAGCGACTCCGTGATGCGGGAGTTGTGATGGTGGCCGCTGCCTGCGCGCGCGACAAGGCGTAGCGCGCGGGGTCGATACCTGCGGTTCAGCGATCGTGCGCGTACGGTGCCGCACTGAAGCCGGCACGGTCGGAGGCCTCTGCATACGTGCCGTCGCCACGCGTCTCAGTGCCGCTTGAAGTACTGCACTTCGCGCTCGTGCTTCTCGGCGGCCGCCCGATTCGGGAACGTGCCGAGGTTGCGGCGCTTGCCCGTCTTCGGATCGGTCTTGCGCGAATAGAGTCGGTACTCGCCGGACTTGAGCTTGCGGATCATCGCGAAATCCTCCGTTGCCGCCCTTGGCGCGAGTGACCGTAGCGCTCGTTGCCTTAATGCTTCCCGCGGCGCCATGCAGCCGCGCCCTCGCGGGCGATCTGCGATGCGCACCGTTTTCGCGAAGCCTTCATCGCAGCGATGCAAAGATCGTCCGCGCGTGCGGTACTGCGCGGGTTGCGCATGCGCGCGTCATGCTAATTTTGGTAACTTGTAAAAAGTATAAGAACACCGGCAAGCGCGGCTTCGCCGGGGACAGGGGCCGACCATGAAACACGACGACACACGTCCGCGCTCGCGCGCGGCGACGAGCTTGCGCGCGCGCGGCGGCGCCGTGATCGGCGCGAGCGCGCTGCCAGGCGCCGACGTGCGCGCCGGTGCTGCGCCTGTCCAGGGCGCCGTCGACGCGATCGTCGGCGCGGACGAAAACTTCTTCCATCGAATCGAGGGGTGCTGATCGTGAATCGCAAACCGCTGTGCGTGCTGCTGGCTGCGCTGCTGACGTCGACTGCCGCGGCCGACCTGTGGGCCGGGCAACCGATACCGCAGACGACGTCGTTCACCTACCAGGGGCAGCTCAACGCCGGCGGCGCGCTGCCGACCGGCCTGTACCAGTTCACCTTCACGCTGTACGACGCGCGCAACGCCGGCAACCCCGTCGCCGGCACCGAACCGCTCGCGCAATCGGTGCAGGTCATCAACGGCTTGTTCACCACCGACCTCGACTTCGGCCAGATCTTCAACGGCACGCAGTACTGGCTGGAGATCAAGGTCGGCACCACGGTCGAGAACGAAGAGCCGCTGTCCGAGCGCCAGCCGATCAATGCCGTGCCGGTTGCGCAGTACGCGCTGAACTCGCCGGCCGGCACCGCCGGGCCGACGGGTCCCGCAGGACCGGCCGGCGCCACGGGTCCCACGGGCGCGACCGGCATTGCAGGCGCGACGGGCGACACCGGTCCGACCGGAGCCACCGGTGCCGCAGGTGCGACCGGAGCCACCGGCCCTGCCGGCGTCATCGGCGCGACCGGCCCCACCGGCGTGACCGGCCCCGCAGGTACACCTGGCGTCACCGGCGCGACCGGCGCGACCGGCGCGACCGGCGCGACGGGTCCGATCGGCGTCACGGGCGCGACCGGCGCCACGGGCCTCCAGGGCGCGACAGGTCCGGCCGGAGCGACCGGTTCCATCGGCGCTACGGGCGTCACCGGTGCGACTGGCCCGGCCGGCGCAGTGGGTCCGACGGGCGCGACCGGCGCGCAAGGTCCCTTCGGTACGACGGGTGCGACCGGTGCGACAGGGCCGCAAGGCGTTGCCGGTCCCACCGGTTCCACCGGTTCCACCGGTCCGGCCGGCGCCACGGGCGCGACCGGGCCGGCGGGCAGCTTCACCGGCTTCCAGTACGTCAACAGCTTCTTCGAAAATTCCGACACCGGCACGTACTACATGTCGCCGGGCCCCGGAGGCGTCGCGACGAGTTCGCTGCCGAACGGCAACATCGCGTTCGCGACCGCGGCATGCACGGTGCGCAGCCTGGTCGTCTATGCGTATGTCTATTCGGGCGGCCCGGACAGCAGCACCCTCACCGTGCGCCACAACGGCGCGCCGACGAGCATGACCTGCACGGTCGCGACCACCGCGACGGCCGGCAGTCGCGCCAGCTGCTCGGACACCACGCACACGTTCACCGTCGCGGCGGGCGACACGCTCGAGTACGCCAACTCGCATACGAACGCGACCGCGTTCACCGACCTCGGGCCGGTGCTGACCTGCAACTGACGGATCAGGCGATCTTGCCGGCGCGCCGCGAACTCCTGCGGGATGAGCGGCGCGGTGTGGCGCAGAGGTCAGCAGTTCTCGTATTTCCAGTTGCGCGCCTTGCCCTCGGCCAACCATTCGAGCGTGGTCGCGAGGCGCTTGGCGCGCGTCTCCTCGCGCTTGGCCTCGGTGATCCATTCGATGTATTCCCGCTGGTGGCTCGGGCTGAACGCTTCGAACGTCTTGCGCGCCTTGGCGTCCTTCTTCAGCGCCGCTGCCAGATCCGGCGGCACTTCGGCCGGCGGCTTGCGCGCGGGCGCCTTTGCGCGCGGCGCGGCGGCGGCAGCGCGGTGCTGCTCGACGGCCTTCTTGATGTAGCCGGTCAGCGCCTTCTTCGACGGCAGCTCCGACACGCTCGTCAGCCGTCCGAACTGGCCCATCGCGTCATCGCTACTGTCTTCGCCGACGACATTGCGACCCTTCCAGAAACCGAACGCGCAGTGCTGCTTGAACGCCGCCATGTTGGCGAACGGACGGCCGTCGAGCTGGAAGAACGGCATGCTCCACTTGATCGTCTCTTCGACGTCGGGGCAGGTCTCGTGCAGCGCCTTGCGCAGGTGCGTGAGGATCGGCTGCGCGAACGGCGCAGCTTTCGCGATGTAGGCGTCGATGCGTTCGTCGCTGCTCATGAGAAGCCTCCCGAAGAAGTGAAGCGAATCCGAAAGTCCGAGGCGACCGCCGCATCGCCGTTCACGCTGCGTGGTGCGCGCGCCGGCCCCGGCGAAGCCTTCGCTGCACGCCTACTCTGCCGCAGCGGCGCGCCGCCGACAATCGCAGGTCGGGCGGCGCATCGGGGCCGTCTCTCGCAGCGCGCCGGCGCCTTCGCGGGTCACTGTCGAGTGCCCGCCGATCGCCCCCGAAGACCCTCCCGTTCGAACCGACATGCACGGCCGTGTCATCGATCGGCGCGTCTTTACGTATTTGACTAAGTAGGACCGGAATGTGATGCGGGGTGCGGCGTGCGCCTGTGTGGGCGCGCGGCGGGCAACGGGGTCACTGGGGAAGCCGGTTCGAGTTTCATCCATCTGGGGAGTAGTACATGAAGCGCTTTTCAGCGCTGGCCTTCACGGCCAGTTTCGCCTGCGTCACAGCGGCCGCCGCGGCCGACGGCGACATCGACACCAGCTTCGGCGTCAACGGCATCGCCCGCGCCAACCTGATCAACACCTCGAACACGCTCAATGGCGGTCCGGTCGTGCAGCCGGACGGCAAGTTCGTCATCTGCAACGGCGTCACCGACAACGGTCCGTCGGGACCGGATTTCTACGTCGCGCGCTTCACCGCCGGCGGCGAACTCGATCCGGACTTCAGCTTCGACGGCAGCGTCACGATCGACTTCGACGGCGGCGTCGGCGGCGACCAGTGCAGCGCGGTGGCGCTGCAGAGCGACGGCAAGATCGTCGTCGCCGGCTTCACGGTCGGTGCCACTCCGAGCACGCAGGACTTCGCCATCGCGCGCCTCGACGCCGACGGCACGCTCGATACCACCTTCGGCAACGGCACCGGCAAGACGACGGTCGGCTTCGACCTGCCCGGCGGCGGCGCCGACACGGCCACGTCGGTGGCGATCCAGGCCGACGGCAAGATCGTCGTGGCTGGCGTGGCGGCGAGCGCCAACGGCAGCCAGTTCGCCGTCGTGCGCCTCAACACCGACGGCGCGCGCGATTCCGCGTTCAACCTGACCGGCCGCGTCACGTTCGGGCTGGGCATCTCCGGCGCCAACCCCGAGCAGGATACGGCCTACAACGTTGCCATCGACTCGGCCAATCGCATCCTCCTCGGCGGCTCGGCGGCGTACAACGACGGCACCAACAACATCAGCGACTTCGCCGCCGCGCGGCTGATGCCGAACGGCCAGTTCGACGCGAACTTCCACGCCAACGGCCGCACCACGGTGCCCTTCGATCCCGGCAACGGGATCAGCAACGTGATCGGCTACGGCATGCTGCTGCAGCACGACGGCAAGCTGCTGCTGATCGGCGGCGCCAACAGCTCGCCGAGCACGCCCAATACCGACAGCGCGGTCGCCCGCCTGCTGCCGGACGGCTCGCTCGACGGCGGCTTCGGCACCGGCGGCCGCGCGCTGATTCCGTTCGACACCGAGCCCAACGGCCAGGACCTCATGATCGGCGGCGTCGAGCAGAGCAACGGCGGACTGGTCTTCGTCGGCGGCGCGTTCGCCACCAGCACGAATGTCACGATCGCGACCGCCGCACGCCTGCACGCCGACGGCACGCTCGACGACACCTTCGGCAACGCCGGCAGGAAAACCTACGACTTCGCCTTCGGTGGCGTGAACGACCAGCAGCTGTTCCGCAACGTCGCGCTGCAGGGCACGCAGCTCATCGCCACCGGCATCGCCTACGTGCCCGGCGGCATCGACCTCTACTCCACGCGCCTCGACATCGACCTGATCTTTGCCGACGGCTTCGACTGACACGAAACAACGCCGGCGACGGCGCCCTTGCAACGAGGGCGTGCGCTGCGCGCGGCCGCATGCCTTGCCGGTCGCGCGCAGCGCACAAGGGTGGGGCCCTCACAGGGCGGGATGCGGCCGTTGGCGGCGCGTCCCGCGGTTGGCAGCCCCGTCAGCGCGTCGGCTCGACCGCCGCGCGATACGCCGCCCAGTCCGCAAAGCTCACATAGCGCTGCCGCGTCGGCCCCGGCCAGCGCGCGTAGAGCACGTGCCCGCCCTCGGCATCGAACGGCGTGTGCTCGATCAGCGTGCGAACCGAGACCAGGTTGTCGCAATACGCCGCGTTGCGTCCGCCGAACCGCGCGGCCAGCCGCGCGGCGATGTCCTCGCCCGCATCGCCGTCATCGATCATGTCGCCGAACGGCAGCCGCCGAAAGCGCGCCTGCAAATGCTCGGCATCGAGCGCTTCGTCGAACCAGCGCATCGGATCCGGCCCGCTGTTGCCCTGCAGCGTGATCCCGGACAGCAGCGCATGCCCCGCCGCATCGCATTCGACCAGCACGATGCCGGTCGAGTCGTACACGTTGAGCTGGAACGCATCGACGCCCAACCGGCAACACAACTCCGCCAGCCGCATGCGCGATGCCCCCGCGGCACGCTCGCCGAGCAGATGCAGCGGCGCCGTCTGCACGACCGTCCAGCCGTCCGCGCCCGGGAAAACCGCAGCGCCCCATAGATCGTTGCCGAGCGCGTTCTCGTACTGCATTGGCTCGATCAACAGCCGTTGACGAGCGGGCGGCGTCGAGATCACGCGCATGCCTTCGCTGGCGAAGATCGCCGCCAGCTCCGCCGCAACCGCCGTCGCGTCGCCGCTCGCGACATAGCTCGTATTCCCCCACCAACCCATGCGCCCCTCCTGTGCGCTCGCACTTTGCCGCAGCAACAGAACATCGACAATGCCGCGCAACGAACGCGAGAAGCGCGGCATCGCAGGGCAGGGCAGTCGCGCCTCATTTCTTATTGCCGTCCTTCCCTTATTGCCGTCATTCCCGCGAGGCGCTTCTCAACAGCGAAGCTGGTCAAGCGGGAATCCATGTTGCTCTAAACCCCTCCACTTCCCCGCCGCCGGCCCCACGCGCCCTTCGCCACCCCGTCTTCACACAACCCCCACATGTGTAAATGTCCATTCCGCGGCGCTTTTTGCCGCTTTTCCGCTTGATGCTGCACCGCACCTCTGCCATTGATGCACGAGGGGACCGCCAACCACGCCCGCGCACGCGCAACACGCCTGCCGATCGTCGCGCTTGGCCTTCTTGTTGCATTCCATAGGACCACGCTGAGGGGAGCGAGGATCGGGGATGGAGTCAGTGCCAGAACGCCCGTGCCGCCGAGCACGGCGCACCATCGCAGCCGTCGTGCTCGCGGTCGTCGGCGCATGCGCGCTCAGCGCCTGCCAGCCGGCGGGTCACGGTAACGCGCAAGGCCGCCGACCCGAACAAGCCGGCCAGCCGATGAACCCGTACACGCTCGCCGCCCACGCGGCCAGCGCGCGCGCGAGCATGGCGCTCGGCGACTCGCGCGCCGCGCAGAAACACATCGACGCCGTCGCGCACGACTTGTCGAGATCGATGCGCCTACCCGACGCCACCCGCCCGATCGATCACGAAGCCGCCCGCGCCGCCGTCCGCAATCTACCCGGCATAAGCACGGCCATCTGGCTCGACAAGGCCAACTTCGTCGTCATGGTCAACGGCGCCCAGCACCGCAGCATGGCCACGATCGATCAGGTCTGCCTGGCGCTGGAACCGCTCGGCGACACGCTGGCTGTCGTCGTGAACGTGCAGGACGTGACCGCAAGGAACGCCGATGGCGCGACGACGTTGTCGCGCAACTGCCAGCTGCCGGAAGGGGAGCGGGCGTTGATGCAGGGGAAGCGGGAGGTGGATGTGGCGTCGCGGGAGGTTAGGGGGTAAGCAGATCGAGGCTGCGAAGCGTCGTAGTCCGCTTCGCCACGGGCGCAGCAGTGAAGCAGGTCAGCTAAGGCCGCTCGGCCACGCCGATTCAATCTCACAGTCCGAATAGTCACCTGAGCAATCGACATATAAGACGCTCTATCGCATGGCGGGCCAAGTCAAAGGAGAGTTAGCAATGGAAATTGAAGATAACGCACGTTTACAAAATGGCTTCGTCGATTTGAGTGATGACTCACTTTTTGGAAACGAAGCGGGCGAAGAAGAAGATCCGGAAGTACTATCGTCGTATTTTTTAAGTCAAAGCCACTTTAGTCGCTTTTTAGATAGTGAAAATCGTATCGCGTTCGCAAGGGCGCGAAAGGGAATGGGTAAATCTGCCCTACTAGCAAAACTCGCATATGATCTCGCGCTATCTGGTGAGTCCACGATTGTAATTCGAGCAACTGGCGCAGATCTGACTGCATTGGGTGAGTTCAGCTCCCCGGACCCATCAATACTAGTAAATCAGTGGCAGCAAGTTATATGCGCAAGGATTACGCAGCATATAGGCGCGCTAATAAATATTGCCCTAACAGACCGGAAAATCGTGATGGTCGAAGCATCTGAAATAGCCGGTCTAAAAGACAGGAATATCTTCAGAGCATTAATCGACCGTCTAAGTATAAAGCTCTCGGGGAACGAGATAAATATTAACCGAGCGGCCACGCCAAATAGCGCCGCCTTGTTGGCACGCCACCAAGAGTCTGAGCAAAGCAATGTATGGCTGCTAATTGATGATGTCGATGCGACATTCATTGATCGCCCCGACCAGAGGCTTAAGGTGGGAACATTCTTCTCCGCGTGTAGAAAAATTGCACGCGAAGTCAAAGGGCTAAAGAGACAACGAAGACTTGGATAAATGCGAACAATATATGGTTGATATTCGATGGACGAAGAACGAGATGGGCGTCATGCTCGCTAAGCGAATTCACGCATACTTCGCGCGAAACGGCCTATCGCCAGCAAACGAGCTTAGTCCCAGTCACGACACAGACAAATTAGTAGAATTCGCATTTAAGCCAAGAATAAAATGGGGTGGAGCGCGCGTGCCGCCAATTCAGGCGCTGAATATATTTTCTGCGAAGCGGCCCCGCTGGATGGCCCAACTATGCGGTCGCGCAGGAAAAAAGGCGCATGCCCAGGGAGATCGTCTCATCTCTGGCGAGCATATTGTTTCTGTCCTACGTAAGTTCGGCGAGCTGCGTCTGGCTGACCTCAAAAAAGAACATGGTCATCAGTTCTCCGAGTTAACTTCGTTAATAGAAGTATTCGCCGGTGGGGCTCGCACATATACAACGGGAGAGCTTCTAAAACGGATTCAAATTAGATATATATCGGTTGTTGCAAAAAAAGGCATTCCAAAGCTAGAGGACTCCATAGTTAGGGAGCCCAGGCAGTTGGCGCATTTTCTTTATAAGATTGGATTTCTACAAGGAAAAAAACAAGAGATCGATGATTTTGTCGACTACGACGAGAGACCCGATTTATTGCAATCAACTATAAATTTGGATGATGGATTGGTGTGGGCGATATATCCATCTTATCGGCAGGTTCTTAGAATTAGATGATCGTCACTTGTAAGTAATCATTACGTCCGGATCTAGAGAAAATAATGTCATTTGGTCATGCATTATAGGTATCCGATGAATAATATCTATGTCAACTTAGACTGGTTCTTGCTTTAGCGACTGGCTAAACCCTGGATCACTAGACGACAGAGCGGCGTACCTCACCACGATGCAGAAGATCTTGTTAAGCGGCACTTTCAGGCATTGATGTGCGCTACGCCAGCGCATGGCGCTAGGCGTAGCGCTCGCAACTGGCCGCGAGGGTTATTGGATGGGGGCGACGTATTATGGGGATCTGTATGCTAGCCGTCATAGTAGAAGTGCGGCCCATGATCGATGAGAAAGCCGAAAGGGCTACACCGCTGCTGCGCCATTGCCAGTAGCCGGAAGGGGAGTGGACGTTGATGCGGCGAAAAGATAAGGACGTGGAGGCCGCGTCGCGCGGAATTAAAGGACAGGTTGAGGAGATGCTGTGTAGTAGTCAGATCGAGAAATGATTTTGACACTTTTTCGTATCCAGAATTACAGAGGTTTCTATACCAATGGCAAATTCCTCCGCCCTAAGTCCCATCAGCATTAAAATAGGTGGCGATGGATTGCGTAGCTTCAAGTCGATAGATAACGTTACCTGGAGCGACATCGGCGGGTTCTCCGTCCTCACCGGGCCCAATGGGTCCGGGAAGACCCAGTTGCTAGAAATAATTGCATATCGATTGGGGAATGGAGCGCACCCAGAAGTCGGAGACATATCCGGGGTCCAATTACAAATCGAAGGAGATACATATGGCGAGGACGAAGTCGCCTATGTGCCTAGTCATTGGCAATTTACTGGTACAATTCATTTGTCAATCGCCGATATGCAGAATGTTAAGCAGAACCTATATAATAATCTGCAACATACCCATACGCATGATGTGCGTTTAAATTCAAAGCGTAGGCAAATTTTGAGGTCACTAAATATTGGTAATGTTGGGCAAATTACTCAAGAGGAGTTCAGTAGAAAGCTTTCCGATGATTTCGCGTTTATGCTGGATGATACTGATGTTATTGCGGGACTGGGTCACGTTTTTTTAGGATACCGGCTTCGTTTGGCCGGTGAACTAGAGAGGGGGAGTACAAAAGAAAAAGCTATCGAAACACTGGGTAAGCCACCGTGGGATTTGGTGAATGACATATTGGTTTCTGCCGAATTTCCCTATCAAGTGTCTTCTCCTCTGGGATCAAGTCTGCTTGAGCATTTTCAGCTGAAATTAATAGATGACGCGCGGGGCATAACGATACGGCCGGCGGATCTTTCGTCAGGCGAGAAAATGCTGCTTGGAGTCGCGCTGTGGCTCTACAATACGAAGCATCACAATAGGTTTCCTCGGTTGCTCCTTCTGGATGAACCAGACGCGCATCTGCATCCGTCAATGACGCGTCATTTTATTTCAATATTGAAGAACGTTTTGGTGGAAAAATATAGAGTGAGGGTTATATTAACGACGCACTCGCCTTCGACGGTGGCGCTCGCTCCGCTTGAGTCTATCTTTGAGATGTCGCGAGTTCGGCCGAGAATCGCAAGGGCGGTATCAAAGCAAGCGGCGATAGCTACGCTCACTTCCGGTCTTGTGACGGTTTCTCAAAGCACTCGCTATGTATTAACGGAAGATGAGGCTGACGTAGATTTCTATAGCGCTATGCGGGATATACTCACTGATTACGGGCCAAGCCGCGATCGTGCCGCGCTTGCGCCGGAGCCCACAGTAGTTTTCTTGCCCTCATCAAGGGGTAAGGGTGCCTTGCGAGTCGGAGGCGGAAGCTCAGCTGTTGTACAATGGGTCGAGAAATTTGACGGTGATCCTCTACGTCAAATTTTTAGCGGAATCATTGATCGGGATCATAACAATATTGGAAATGATAGAGTAAGAGTTATAGGAAGGTATAGCATAGAGAACTATCTTTTGGATCCGCTGGTTGTGTTCGCGATGTTAAACGCTAGAGGTAAAGCGAGTTTTCTTGGAATTCAGAATGTATCTCCTGGCGACGAGCACCTCATAAGATCACTAGAAATGGTGGATCTTAAGCTTATTGTAAACGGTATTTGTAGGGCAGTAGCGATGCATATAGAAAATATTTCGGAGCAGGACTTAGAGAATCTGCCAGTTTCGTTTACAAATGGTGTAACTCTCGAATATCCATCTTGGGTTGTGAATCGCAGGGGTCATGATCTATTAGTGTCTGCTCAAGCTGCCTTTGGAGGAGCAAATATTGTCAATGCGCCCAATTTATTGGGGGCCCTAAAAAGGGCTCGTATGGTGCCTGTGGAGTTGGCAGCAGTTTTGAAAGATATTCAGGAACATCAAGTTATTTAGTGTAGCGCTCATCAAATGGCGTCGGGTATTAGGGTAAGTAGACGGTAGCGGGTAATGGTTGCAGAGTAGAGAGAAGTCCTGCGAACGGCGTTCGATTTCATATTTCTCATTAGCGGCAGGGATACCATTTGACATCCGGTCGATGCCATTGACGGTCTCGAAGAATGAGGGCAGTATGCGCGGGTCGCTGCCTATCCAGCGACCGGGTTTAGTCGCCCGTGCAGCGTAGGCGCCGCAAGCGCCCATCGACCGATGACGGTGCTTTTTTCTTGCCTTCGATTCGGCCTGATGTGCGCGTTCGCTATCTTCATGGCGGGCGGCGCGGGGAGGCCGCAAGGCCTGCCGGACCTATGCCCGGTCGACTAACCTCGCGCCGTCTGTCACCTCGTTTAGTCGCGCGGTGCTGGACTCCCTCAACGCATAGGAGTCGATCATGCCCAAGCAGTCCCCCGCCGTACCCGCAGCGCCATCCCTCGCTTCCAATCCCACCATCGATTCCGACCGCCTCGACGCGATCGGCCGCTACGTCGCTCTTCGCGACTGGTCATTCGCGGTCGTCGATCTGATGGAACTGGCCGGCCAATCGCTGACCAGCCGGGAGCCGTTGGAGATGTCCAACCCTACGCTGAAGGGGATCTCCGGCTTGCTGCGCGACCTGCTGCAGCAGATGGACGAGCATGTCGAGGTGATCCGCGGGCCATAGCGCGCGCGGGCTCGATCGTCTGTGGATGCAAGGAGGCAGCGAGGGCCGGCTGGCCCTCGTGGGTGGTCTCTCATTGTCGTGTGTGTACCGGCACGGTGTCGTGCGCAACGTCAGCGCTTGCGTCCAGCGGCGCGCTCACTCCTGCATTGCAAACAAATGTCTCATATAAGCGATATTTCACCCTCGGGCTCCATTGCGAAGCAATACTCGGGTCGGGGAATCCAGGGATCGCATTCGTGCAAGAAGTAAGCGACGTGAATAGATCGAAAGGGTTTGGGGGACTCATCAAAGCGGGGCTATGCGCGCTTGTCATCGGCAGCTTCGCTGCGCCTTCGGCACACGCGGCCGTCGCGTGGTCGCACGTCATTTCGAACACCGGCGCCGGCATGATCGACACGGTGTACGACGCCCAAGGGCACGTGCATCAGATCAACACCTTCCCCAACACCGCGCCAACGCCCTACGTCTACTTCACTCGGACGAGCTATACGCCGCCGGCCAATGCCGATTCGGCGGGCGGGTATCAGCTGGACTCGTCGTCCGTACCCGACCGCGTCGAGGTGCAGGATGCCTCCGGCAACCCGGCCGTGCAGGACAACAGCGCCGTCGGCCAAATCCAGATGCCGCCGAATGTTCCTGTCCCCGGCTACAGCGGACCCGTATTCCAGGGCTACACCACCTACGACCCGAACAGCGGCGTGCCGTCGGGCGTGGTGTATGTCGTCTTCATGTACTCGAACGGAAACGTGATCAGCGTTTCGACGATGGCCGGCCCGCCGCCCGCTGCCGGCGGAGGTCACACCGGCTGCGGCGGCGATGGTCAGCGGCCGTGCCCGCAGCCTGATTCTGTTTCTGAGTGACAGCGGCTGTGGCAAAGCCCGTTGAAAGGAATGAGCTCGGTTCGCGCCGGGCTCTTCTTCTCGGCTCAAGGTTCTTGCAGTCTAGGGACGGCGCCAGGAGACGTGCGGAAATGAAATCCATTGCATCCAGCGTTCTGCTCTGCTCGGCGTTGTCGTTCACGGCGATACCTCTCTCTCACGCATCGGGCTTGGTCACCGACGCGGCGACCGAGCCGATGTTTTGGGCGTGCAACGCGTGCACGATCGAAGGCGTGGAGGCGACCGCTGCGCTTCATGGAAGCGGAACCCACTTCGTCTACGACCTGCCAGGAAACACGTTGTACCGAGCGCTCTGCGAGCCCGGCGATGGCGCGCCCATCCACTGCATGGCCAACCGGCTGACATCGGGAACGGCCTACACCAGCTTCCTCAACTACCACGCGCTCTGGATCAACCATTTCCAGTCCGAGGCGTTCCACGAAGCGCTCCAGGCAAACCTCACCTCGTTCGCGGGCCAGAATCCGGGCAATCAGCCGACGGACGATCACACCATCAACGCATTCGATACGCTGGCGAGCTCGAACTCGGGCTATTACGTCAACCAATTTCTTCAGCAGGCGCTGGGAGCGGAGGTGGGAATCATCGAGCCGAACATCGATGGCGTGGAGTACGGCTACGAGAACGGCACTCTGAGCGTCACCGTCACCTTCCACGATCGCAGTTCGAGGCAGTACGAACTCACCAAGCACAGCGGCGGGAACTACCTCCCGGTCCCGAACACGGCGTGGGACTCGTCGCACAACCTGCTACCCGAAGCCCGACCCAAGGGCTATCAGACCTACAGCTTCTACGACGACCCGCACGGCTACAACCCGACGAACTTGATCCTGCTGCTGCAGCCGCGGGCACTACCCGATGCGCAAGGCGGGTGCGAGGCAATCCGCTGGGACGGCGTCGGCGTCACCTGCGTACATCCTCACTGACTATGTGCATCCGTCGATCGATGGTTCTACTTCTCGGCACTGCGCTGGGCGCGACGAGCGCCTTCGCCGCCAGTCCTGTCTTCTTGAAGACCGTCGGCCCGACACCCGACGGAAAGGGCGCGCGTGTCGTGCTCGCCGGGAATCAGCGCGATGCGCAGACAATCGCGAGGCTCGATCGTGAAGTCCGCGAAGCCTATGACCAGCTGCATCCGCAGCACGGCAGCTACATGGTGACGTTCGGTATCAATGCGGAGGGGAATCTTGAGGCAACAGCATTGCCCTACGCCGTCGCTGGAGAACGGCCCGCAACGGAAGCGCTGGAGGCACTGTTACCACCGGCGCGGTAACCAACTTGTTGATCGCGTCGACTTGTGAGTGATCGACTAGATGATCGAGCAGGAACGCTAACTGGGCCGCGTCTCAACTTCGGAACATCGGTATGGATAAGAAGCCATCCGTCAAACGATTGAATGGTGTGCGCCGTCTGCCCTACGAAGAGTCTGCCGTGCCACGTGCGAGCGGCGGACGAGTCGCCGCCGTTGTCATCTCGGCTGCGCTCGCGCTGGGCCATCCAACCGCACATTCCGCACAAGGCCTGTTCCTCGACCTGATGCACGGCGGCTGGCTTCACGAGCAGGAGTCGCGTTTCCTGCCGGGCAGCTACTACTTCACGAAGGGCAACGAATACTTCCGTCGTGACGACCCCCGAAGTGCACTGCGCTGCTGGGAGATCGCCGCCGGCTGGGCCATGAAGGACGCCCAGTACAACCTCGGCATCGCCTACTTCAAAGGTCTCGGCGTGCCGGTGGACCGCCCGCGCGGTCTGGCTTGGCTCGCGCTGGCCGCGGAGCGCAATGACGCGCAGTTCACCGAGTCGGCCGCCGCCTGGGACCAGGTCGGGCCCGCCGAGCACGATCAGGCGAACGCCATCTGGCGCGAGTTGCGCAAGCGTTACGCCGATGCCGTCGCACTGCCGCTGGCCGAGCAACGATTCAACAACGAAATGGCGCAAATCACCGGTTCCCGCGTCGGCATGCCCGGACACGTCATGGTCTGGACGTCGAAAGGCATGGTGGACGTAGCGAAGTACAAGACGGAAATGCAGCAAGCAGCCGACGTCGCTCTCGGCCACCTGCCGCGCGCACGCGTCGATGTAGGACCGCTGCAGGCCCTCGACGATGCCCCATCACCGCAGGCGCGCGACTAGCAAAACCGGGGTCAGGTTCGACTTTCCGCACCCGAACTCGGTTGTCTCACATGAAAGAGCACCGCGAAATGGGCACGGAGGAACTATCCATTTGAACCGACTCTTACTGGCATCGGCTCGCGAGCCTCGAGAATTGACTTGCGTGGCTCTCCGTTGGACGAACAGTGCGCTGGCCGATGGAGGGCTCCTCCGTCCCCTTTTCCGTTGGTGCGAGTCCATCTGTTGGCGATCCGAGCGTGTCTTCGAAACTATCCAGCAAGGAAGCGATGTCAGCATCTTTTAGAAGGGTGGGGTTTCTGCCAAGGGGAGTGAGTCATGCAGGGAAAGATAGACGTGGCTGATCGTCGATCGGCACTGATGAGGGCGCGCGGATTCGGGATTACTTGCTTCACGGCGGCGCTGACTTTTTTCGTAGGTTTCAGCACACCGATCACGCCAGCGCGGGCAAGCGTAAGCCTTCTCGGCTTTCAGGTCGGCCCAAATGCCGGGCCGCCGGGGGCAAGCGGACCGTCTATCGCTATGACGACCCCCACGCCGGTTATCGTATCGCTGAGCGGCACGACGGGAGGTACCAACCCCTTACCCAGTATTCCCGAAGCCGCCGAATACGACCGGCTCATCCGCTCCCAGCGTTCGGTTGGATCGCTCGACACCAACCTGTTCGGCGAGTCCGTCGACTACTACACCGGGCAGACGGACTTCGTCGCCACCGACGTAAGCCTGCCAGGCAACTTTGCGTTGCCGGTCCGCGTCGGACGACGCTATCACGTGACGAATCATGCCGGCGGCGTTCTGCAAGGCGCATTTGGGGATTGGGATATCGATCTGCCGCATGTGGAAGGCGTGGTCGCCACGAGTGTGGGGTGGACCGTACCCGATCAGCCCGACGACTTGGAGCGCTGCACCTACTTCGGCGCGCCTCCCGATGCGACGGTCACCACAACGACCGGGACCGGTACGGTCGACACCTCGGTACCCGCCGCCGAGTACAGCACGGGTTTCACCGCCGTCATTCCGGGGTATGGCCGCCATGAATTGCTACTGCGAGCCAATGCCGCCCCGGCTCCGAGTGGCAATCATCCCGTTACCACCAAAGAACTCTGGGCCGTCCGCTGCGCGCAGCGTGCCGGCATTCCCATCTCCGATGGTCCCGACGAAGGTTTCGTCGTCACGACGCCGGATGGTGTGACCTACTATTTCACGCAGGCCTCGATCCGCCCTTACGCACCGCTGGATCGTCCCGCGGACACGTCGGATTCCACGGTCACCGCGACCGTCGATCGCGAACAGATCTGGCTGATGCCGACTTCGATCGTCGATCGATTCGGCAATACGGTGAATTACTACTACGCCCAGAGCACCGCCAACGAAGTGGTGCTGATCGAGATCAAGGCCAGTGATGGCCGCCATATCACGCTGCACTATGGAGGTTCTGGCGTCGATACCGTAACGGCTAGCTCGACCCAAACGACCGGCTCGCGCACTTGGTCGTATCACTACAACGACAATGCTCTCAGCCAGGTCGTACTGCCCGACTCATCGGCCTGGAACATCGACTTTTCCAATCTCAACGCCGCGCAGTGGTCCTACGAATCACCTACTTGCTACGACCTGCCCGCGGCATCGCTGACGAACTCAACCGTCGCGACGCTCCGGCATCCCTCCGGCGCGCTCGGCACCTTCACGTTCTACGTCACGCGCCATGGTAGGTCTGGCGCGCCATCGACGTGCCTCAGCAACAGTATGGGGACGACGTTCGCGCCGACCGAGCCATCGGTCTACGACGTTCTGTCGCTGACCCACAAGCGGATCATCGGACCCGGTCTCCCTACGATGGACTGGAGCTTGAGTTATGCCGGATGTTCGGGCAATTCATGTAATACGACCTCGACCACGACGATGGTCGATGCGCGCAACTACACCACGCTTTACACCTTCGGCGCGCAATATGGGGACAACGGTGCCGGCAACGAAGGCATGCTGCTGAGCAAGCAAAGCGGCGGCAGCAGCGGCACCTACCTGCAAAGCGAGCAGTACACCTACTACAACGCCAGCGGCAATCCCTATCCGAGCGAAATGGGCACGCCCGCGCAGGTGCGCGGCGACGTATCCCAGTTGAGCAGCTTGCGTCCGGTGCAGTCACACAGCGTAACGGTGGGCGGTGCCACCCATACGCGCACGCTTAGCAACCCGGATGTCTACGGATTCTCGCAGACGATCACGCGCACGGGTACGGCCACCAAGACCGACACGTTGGCGTATTCCCACAACACGGCCGACTGGGTGCTCGGCACGGTGATGAACGTCAAGAGCAACAACAAATACGAGTTTGGTTTGACGCTGGACGGCCACAGTCAACCGACACAGGTATACCGATTCGGCCGCTTGGATCAGACGATCAAGTACTACTCCGACGGCCCCATCAACACGGTCACCGATGCCGACAACAACACCACGACCTACAGCAATTATTTCCTCGGCATTCCGAACAACATTGCCTATCCGGACGGCAGCGAGAGCGTCACCGTTTCCGCGTTCGCTCAGATCCTGGCGCACACCGACACGATGGGCCATCTCACGTCCTATGGCTACGACGGCGTGGGACGCTTGCATACGATCACGCGGCCGACGCCCTACAACGGCACCACCATCAACTGGAGCCCCAATAGCAATGGCACGGTCAATTGGTCGCGCACGGAGACTACGGGCACAGCGGTCACGACGGACACCTACGATGGTCTACTGAGGCCGATCAGCACGACCGATACGACCGGGCGGATCGTCTACCGTGACTTCGACCCCGATGGCCGAACGACATTTGTCTCCTATCCACAGCCTTATAGCGGTGGGGGCGGCGTGCAACCGGCGGGAGAGCCGCCGAACACGGCGGGCACGCAGTATGTCTACGACGGGGTAGGTCGCCTGCACTCGCAAACCGACGCATTGGGCTATGCGGTCGTTACCACGTACGGTGGCGACAGCATGGTCGTGCAGAACCGCAACGGCCAGAACACGACATATCACTTCCTCGCTTACGATGAACCCACGACGGCGTGGCCTGTATCGATCCAGACGCCGATCGCCACGACCAGTGTGATTCGAGACGTGTGGGGCAAACCGACCTCGATCACCCGCGGTTCCATCGTGCGTTCGTTCGACTACAACGGCAACGAACAGCTCTGGACGGTGACTGATCCCGAACTCGGCACGACGACCTATACCTATGACGATGCCGCCAACGTCGAGACCATCGATCACAACGCGACGGCGACGGAGACCCGCACCTATGATGCGCGCAATCGCCTGAAGGGCATCACGTACTCCGGCGGCGATCCGAGCGTCGCGATGAGCTGGCGGCCCGATGGCCAGCCGGATACCTTCTGCGCGGCGACAACAAGCGCGTCTATGGCTACGACGGCGCGAATTTGCTGACCAGTGAAAAGGTCACCATCGGCGGCTCCAGCTACACCCTGGGCTATGCCTACGACTCGAACCAGCATCTGAAGACACTGACCTATCCCGACACCAGTTCGGTCAGTTACACCCCCGACGCGTTCGGGCGGGCAAGCCAAGTAGGCAGCTACGCCAGCAGCCTGACCTATTTTCCGAACGACGCCATCAAGGCATTCACGTTCGGCAACGGCATCGCGCACAGCTTGACGCAAGATGCTCGCTTGAATCCGCTGACGGCGAGCGACAGCGGCATCATGCATTCCACCTACGGCTACGACCACGACGGCAACCCCACGAGCATTGTCGATACCGTCAATTCGGCGTACTCGCGCACATTGACCTATGACAACCTCGATCGGTTGAAGACCGTGGCCGGACCGTGGGGAACCTCCACGCTCACCTACGACACGCAAGACAATCTCACGGCGGATACCAGTCCACCCTCCACCTCGATCTCCATCGGCACGGGCAACCAAGCAACCTCGGCGACGGTAGGCGGAACAGCCGTGGCGCTGACCTTCGATGGCCGCGGCAACTTGAAACAAAAGGGCAGCGGGACGGCAGCGACGCACTACACCTTCGATGACGCCAATCTGCTGACGAGTATCGTGAAGGGCGGGTCGACGTGGGAGTACTCCTATGACGCCCTCGGCTACCGCAGCACGACAGCGAGTCCGGCATGGAACGTGGTCAGCGTGTACGACCACACCGGCCGTCTGCTCTACGAGACCGAAACCGCGAACGGGGTGCCCGATCGCATCTTTCAGAGCGGGTTCGAACCGCCCGCGGTCGCGACATTCCAGAATAAATACGTCTATCTCGGTACCCATCTACTCGCGGTCGAGCGCAAAACCGGCGGCACGACGCAGCTGTCCTACCAGCATACGGATGCCCTCGGCACGCCGGTGGCGCAGACCGACGCCAGCCGGAACCTCCTGGGCACGAGCACCTACCTGCCGTACGGCGGCCTCTATGCGAGCACGGGCATCGGCAATCTGACCGGGCCGGGATACGCCAATCAATACGTCGACGACACCGGGCTGATCTACATGCATGCCCGGTACTATGATCCTCAGTTGAGGAGGTTCATCGGTCCCGATCCCGATCCGGTCGATGCCGGCACGGCGCTGAATTTCAATCGGTATGCCTATGCCTACAACAGCCCGTTCGCAAAGTACGATCCGAGCGGGCGATGTGGTACCGACATTCCGGACCAGGAAGATGTTGCCGGCCAATGTGGAGGTGACTCATCGTCTTCGTCGTCGCTGCCCTCTGCTGGCGACGTGCTGCAAGGCATCGATTCGGCGATGGTGGCGATGGGGCCAGTCGGCGTGGAGGTGTCGGGCGTCGAGCGAGCCGGTGTCGCCGCGGCGGAGGAGGTGGCTGCTGCTGCTCCGGCGGTGATCGAAGATGTTGAGGCAGGAATCGCCGCGTTTGAAGAGGTTGCGGGCATTGCGCGCTCGAGCCAGCTTGGCAAGGAAGGCGAAGCGGCGGTTCGGAGTGCCTATGACATTGGCGAGAAAGTCGCTATCCAGGTCGGTGAAAATGCCCGAGTCCCAGATGGAATTAATAGGGGTTTGCAAACACTCAGTGAGGTCAAGAACACTGCTTATCAGGGCTGGACCTCACAGCTAAGGGACTACTCGGCATATGCGCAAGAACAAGGTTGGACGTTCAACTTGTATATACGGCCTGGAGCGAGGCTAAGCCAGCCGCTACTGAACGCGCGCGATGCTGGTATCGTCAACATTTTGGACATTCCATTCCTACAATGACCAGAAAACGAGCGATGACGCTTGCAGAGCACGATGCCCAGCTGAAAGCTGAGGGGCGCTATGAACAAGTGCTCGCGATCCAGAAGAATAAGCGCGATGAAGCGGCGAGACGCGCTGCGCGATACCAGATTGAAATGGCGCCGGTTGTGCAAGCACTGCGCGATGCAGGAGTACCGGTCGATGCCGTCAGGGCGGATTTTATCGAGAGATCGGGAGCGTATCACAAGGCGCTGCCTGTGCTCTTAGAGCACTTAAAGAAGCCGTATCCCTTGGAGGTCCTCGGAACAATCGCACAGGCTTTGGCCGTGCCTGCCGCAAGAATCGCGTGGCCCGTCCTCGTCACTGAATACAAAAAATGGCCCCCGCCCGGCAAAGGCGAAGGCATGGGGCCGAAAGATGGTCTTGCAAATGCCCTTGTAGCGACCGTCACCCAAGATACGATGGATGAGCTGATCGCCCTAGCTAAAGACCCATCTCATGGCAGCAATCGTGTGCTACTGCTGCGAGGCATCCGGCGCTCGCGAGCACCGCAAGCTAAGCAAGCGATCGAGGAACTGGCTTCCGACCCACAACTCGCGAAGGAGATCGCTTCGTGGAAGAGGAAGAAGGTGGCTGATTGATATGCCGAATAGGGGTCGGATTCAAATTTCTACGCCCAGGTCAACGGTGCGGTCAAGACAGTCAAACACCGCAGCGACGCCGACCAGCACCTCAAGACACTGACCTATCCCGACACCAGTTCGGTCAGTTACACCCCCGACGCGTTCGGGAGGGCGAGCCAAGTAGGCAGCTACGCCAGCAGCCTGGCCTACTTTCCGAACGACGCCATCAAGGCATTCACGTTCGGCAATGGCATCACGCACAGCTTGACCCAGGATGCCCGCTTGAATCCGCTGACGGCGAGCGACAGCGGCATCATGCATTCCACCTACGGCTACGACCACGACAGCAATCCCACGAGCATCGTCGATACCGTGAGTTCGACGTACTCGCGCACGTTGACCTATGACAATCTCTATCGGTTGAAGACCGTGGCCGGCCCTTGGGGAACCTCCACGCTCACGTACGACGCGCAAGACAACCTCACCGCCGATACGAGTCCGCCGTCCACGTCGATCAGTATCGGCACGGGCAACCAGGCGACCTCGGCAACAGTAGGCGGAACGGCCTTGGCGCTGACCTTCGACGGTCGCGGCAACTTGAAACAAAAGGGCAGTGGGACGACGGCGACGCACTACACTTTTGATGATGCCAATTCCCAAGAGTGTGAGCAACGAGACTCGTAGTACATGAATCGCCAGCGGCGGCGTTCCGACCAAGAGATCGCAGGCAACCCTCCCCAGTTGACAAAGCCACTCCACCTGCGTTTTCCTACCGGCAGCGCGCCACTGGAGCGCCGCTTGTCCGCGGCAAGGGAGCCGGCTCCCATCCAGCTCAGTTTCGATCTTACGAATCCTTCTTCCGGCCTTTCGTAAGCGGACGTCTGGCATGGGAAGGAAGGTTCGCCATGCGCCGCAGACTCACGGCCAAGACACGTCTCGACACCCTGAAGAAAGACGCCAAGCGCTGGCTCAAAGCCCTGCGCGCTGGCGATACCGGCGCGCGCAATCGGCTCGCGTCTGGATGGCCGAACGCACCGGCCGAGCCGAGCTTGCGCGACGTGCAGCATGCGCTCGCGCTCGAATACGGCTGCGAGAGTTGGATTGCGCTCAAAGCGGCGCTCGGCGATTTCGAGCTCGACCGCAAGACGCATGCGGAGCGCGTCGAGCAAGTGCTGACCCACGGTTGGGATGGGGATCTCTCCGCCGCGCGGCGAGTGCTTGCGCGCTACCCGCAGATCGCCAAGGACAGCCTGTTCACGGCGGCGGCGTGCGGCGATCTCGGCGAGGTCGAGCGGCGGCTCGCAGCCGAGCCGCATGCGGCGCGAATGACGGGCGGTCCACGCGCCTGGACGGCACTCGCCTATGCAACCTACAGCCGGCTCGACGCGGTCGACGCGGTCGCCATCGCCCAGCGTCTTCTGGACGCCGGCGCCGATCCGAACTTCGTCTTCGACGACGGCTGGGGCAGCCGCTTCACCGTCCTGACCGGCGCGGTGCGACTCGGCGAAGGCGCGAGGCCGAGCCATGTTCAGGCGACCGAACTCGTCGAGCTGCTGATCGCTGCCGGCGCAGACCCTTTCGACGTGCAGACGCTCTACAACGTCTCGATCGTCGGCGAGGAGCTGACGCCGCCGCTGTACTGGTACGACCTTCTGTGGCGGCATTGCGACGCCAAGGGCCAGCGTGAAAAGTGGCGCTCCGCCGGCGAAGTCAGCCTCGGTCACGGTTTCGGGTTGTCGACGCTCGACTACCTGTTGGGCAATGCCGTGGGGCAGAACGAAATCCCGCGCGCGCAGTGGCTGCTCGATCGCGGTGCGAACCCGGACACCGCGCACGCCTACACGAAGCAACCGGTTCATGCGGTCGCGCAGCTCTCGGGCTTTCTGGAGATGCAGCAGCTGCTCGAGCAGCGCGGCGCCCGGCCTGTCGCACTCGCAGGCATCGAGACGTTCATCGCGGCATGCCTGCGTCACGATCGATCGGCCGTGTCGAACCTCCGCGCGGAGCACCCTGAATTCGTGCGCCACTTTCTGCCGCTGCACGCCGCCACGGGCAAGGGCGACGCGGAGGCGATAGGCCTGCTGCTCGCGCAGGGAGCCGATGCGCATGCGCTCGATGGCGACGGCATCAGCGCACTCCACCGAGCCGTGCAGGCGGGTTCGCTGGCGGCGGTGGATCAGCTGTTGGCGGCCGGCGCAGACCCGAATCTGCGCGATCGCAAGTGGCGTGGCACGGCCTTGAGCTGGGCGGTTGTGCTCGGGCGTCCGACGCTGTTCGAACGCCTGATTCCTCTCAGCCGCGACGTGCGGGCGCTGGCCAGGCTGCAGGCGTTCGATCGGCTCAAGGCCGTTCTGGATGCCGAGCCTGCCTTGGCCGTCCATCGACTCGATCAGGACGAAACGCCCACGCCGCTCTACTGCCTGCCGGACGATGAGGACGCCGCCGCCGAGGCTGCGCGCATCCTCATCGCCTATGGGGCCGACCCCACAGTCCGCGACGCCAAGGGCCGCACGCCCGTCGACGTCGCGCGCGCTCGTGGGCTCGACGATGCGGCCGAACTGATGGAAGGCGCGCGCCATGCAGCGTGAGCCATTCCCGTTGCCGCTGCGCATCGTCGTCGACGATCCCGTTCCCGGACTTGCCCTGGCGTTGCAACGCGGGCAAGCCGGCAAAGCCGAGCTCGTGCCCCCCGTCAGCCGGTCGGCGAATGCGGTGGTCTTCGATCTGGAGGTGACGGTCGGCGGTCGCTTGCCGGACGGAAGGCCGCGGTTGTCGGGTCCGTATGCCCAGGGTGCCGCGGATGCGCGCTTCGTCTACCTGTGTGTCGGCGCCTATGCCGGCCAGGCAGATGCGCAGTGGAGCGGCCGGATCAAGGTTCCACTGGCTGGAATCGACGAGGAGAAAATCCAGGCACTCGCGTCTGGCGCACGACTCGTGGCGCGGATCGCGGGCCGATCGCCGAAAGGCGGCCCGGCGCTCGCGTCCGTGCCACTCCTGCCGCCAGGTTGGATCCAAAAACCGGCGTCATAAAAACCGGGGTCAGGTTCGACTTTCTGGCGCCAGGATCGGATGCCCCACATGAAAGGGAGCAGAGCTGCCCCGACCCATGGGCTGCAGGAGATCGACGAGCGCGTCGATGTGATCCGCCAGGAGTAGCATTCGCTCCCGGGAAGGGGATTCGGCCTAGCGTATCGACGGCGGCGCAGCGGCATGCGTCGCCACCGCGGCGTCGTGATGGGTCCGACTCGCTTCCGAACTCGCACTCGGTGGAAGCGATGAACGGACTCAAGAACGTACGCACCCGCCGCCACGACGCCTTGTCGCGCGTCGATTGGCGCAAGCTCGAAGTGCTGCTGGCCGACTACTACCGCCGGCAGGATTACCACGTCGATCACGCCGGCACCGGCGGCACCGGTGCCCGCTTCGACGGTGGGATCGATCTGAAGCTTCGCAAAGATGATGAGTTCGTCCTGGTCCAGTCCAAACATTGGAACGCGAAGCAGGTGCCGCACAACGACGTGCATGAGCTGATCGGCCTGATGGTCAACCACAGCGCTACCGGCGCGATCCTCATGACCAGAGGCGAGTTCACGCGCGCGGCCATCGACGCGGCGAACCGGCAGGGGCATGTGCAGCTTTCGAGGAAGTGGTCAGATTCGCCTCTTAGTGGCGCAAGGTCGAGCGAATAAACAAGGAAACCCCAATGACCGACTCAACATTGAGTTTAGCGTCGCTGGAAGAACGCGTTGGCGCTTATGTAGAAAGCAACGCCAGTCCGAAGAGTAGTCGGTTCGGGCGCTGGACCGTAGGAGTTGGGCTGCTTGCTGGGGGCGCTGGATTCGTTGTCTCGAGCGTGATCGATGGCTGGCTTAGTTCGGTATTCGCAATTGGTGGTTTGATCTTCGAAATAGCTGCATTGGTTGCGCTCTTACCAAGCGCGGTTGATGTCGTGGACGGTTTCCGAGGCCGCCACCAAAAGTATGCTGTCGAGCTGGATCACGACTATGTCGGCTATCGTCACATCGTCGATTGGCTGAACACTTTCTCAGCGCGGGAGATTGCACGGCAGCAGCGTTACCTCAGAGATCGTAAAGCATCAATGCTGTATCGCTTCGGACTATTCGCGGGCGGGATGGAACGACTCGGCGTGCTACCGGTCATTGTCGTGTTGTACGTTCAGTTCAAGGACTGGAGTTTCGGCGACTGGCATGTGTTGGGCCAGATTCATCTTCTCGGCGCTCTGTTGTTGTGGGCGTTGCTGCTCGCCTTCGTAACGGCGTGGTCCGTAGTACCGGTAAAGAGCCGCCTGGATCTCTACGATGCCTTGTTGACCGAGGCGTTGGCGTCGGTCGATGTGGTCGTCCCGAAGCAAACTCCGATTTGAACGCATGCAGAATTTGTGATCTCAGATCACATCGCCATGGATTCGATGTCCTCCAATGATCAGTCGCATCGAGGGTGCACTTCATGGCTGCGTAGCGACAGCCGGCGCCGGCGGTTGTGGCACACCTTCCCCCCAACTTCCGTTTCTTCATCTAGGACAGCCCACACGCTGTCACTGGGGAAACGGACACGGCGCCGCGGCAGCAGCGACGCACGACCGCGCCTGTGCCCCTGCTCGGCCACACACTGGGGAATTACCATGAAACGACTTTGGATCGCCGCCGCGACCTTGCTCTTCGCGACCACCACCGCGTTCGCCGCACAAAAGTGCCCGCTGATCGAAACCTCGCTCGTCGACAAGGGCTTCTCCGACGTCGCGCCGTGGCGCGTGCTGTCCGGCGGGCAGGGCGAGTGCAGCTTCATGACGGCGAACACGAGCATCAGTTTCGGGTTCAACCACATGGTCACGCCGTCGACCGAGGCAGCGACGGCAGCGGCCGTCGGCATGCGCGAGGCGGTGGCCGCGACCAGCGTGGTCGAGCCGATGCTGGCGCTCGGCGAGGAAGGCTTCAGCTATCAGATGAAGAAGGACGACGGCGAGGTCGATCCCGCGCAGATGTTCTTCTACGGGCATCGCGGCAGCGTGAACGTGTCGGGCTATCTGAATCTGGCCAAGCCGATCACGCCGGCGCAGCGCGACTTCGCGGGGCACCTGGTCGCCTCCACGCTGGGCGTGGCGACGAGCCCCAAGGCGCTCGCGAAAGAGACGAACTGCCCCTACCTCGACCCGGGCATGGTGCAGCGCCTGCTGGCGTCGGACGAGGTCTCGGCGATCGTGCCCGACAAGACCAGCTGCGTGCTGTCTGCGGACCGCCGTGTCGTGACGGTGGCGGTGACGAAGACGACGCAGAACCGGGCGATGGCGCAGGCGCTGCTGGGGGCCGGCGGCTGCACGGTCGATGCGCTGCCGAAGCTCGGCAAGCCGAGCGGCTTGATGCATCACTGCAGCGAGGGCAATCCGCGCGCGGAGGCGGTGTTCCTGGCGGGCGGGCGCATGTTCCGACTCGTCTTCGCCGCGGCGGCGGAGCCGAGCGACGGCGAGCGCGCTGCACTGGTGGAGCTGGCGGAGTTTGCTTCGCGCAAGTAGCGGCGTGGCTGCGATGGCGCGGACGCTCTGTCCAGGGCCCTCGCTGTCCCTTCCCCCGCCTGCGGGGGAAGGTGGCCGAAGGCCGGAAGGGGGCAGCGCCTGCATGCGGAGAGAGCGCCCCCTTCCGCCTGCCGGCACCTTCCCCCGCTGCGCAGGGGAAGGGTCCGGTGACGGGGCGCCCTTGCGAGGTGGAGCGGGGTATGTGCGGGGGGCTTCAGTCGCGATGCGCTCCCTTCGGTCTTCGCGCCACTTTTCACGAAACCCATGACGGCCCAGGCCGCTCCCACGGCCTCCATTCGGGCGGCTTCGGAGAATGCGGCGACGCCCCCCGCTGGCTGGCGGTCGAAGGGAATCGAACCAGGGCGAACGCCGCCGCAAAGGTGCGCGATGGGGCCGCACGCGGCAGCCGATCGCGAATTTTCGCGATGCACTCGATCGCGCGTGCGGCGTCCCCATTTCTTCAATACGCCGCAACGCCCGCAGATCGGACACGATTCGTCCGGTTCGCGTCGCCGCGCCAAGGAGTCGAGCCGGCAGCCCCGATCGAGGGAGGCGCGCAGCCCTTGTGCGCGCGAAAATCGGCCAAATTTAAGGCGGCCTAGACGCCACGACGATCTGTCCGTGGCGCCGCGGCCGGGTTCCCTGCCGCGACCGTTCTACCGACCACTGGAGAACACCATGTCCAAGTACGAAAAGAGCCCTGCGGCGATCGCGAAGCTGTCGCCGGAGCAGTACGCCGTTACGCAGCAAGGCGCGACCGAGCGCCCGGGCACCGGCGCGCTGCTGCACAATCACGACGCCGGCATCTACGTCGACATCGTCTCGGGCGAGCCGTTGTTCGCCTCGTCCGACAAGTTCGAATCGGGCTGCGGCTGGCCGAGCTTCACCAAGCCGATCGAGCCGTTGAACGTGGCGGAACTGCGCGACACCACGCACGGCATGATCCGCACCGAAGTGCGTTCCAAGCACGGCGACAGCCACCTCGGCCACGTCTTCGACGATGGCCCGCGCGATCGCGGCGGCCTGCGTTACTGCATCAACTCGGCTTCGCTGCGCTTCGTGCCGCGCGAGAAGATGCAGGCGGAAGGCTACGGCGACTATCTCGATCAAGTGGAGGATGTGCGATGAGCCAGGAACGTGCAGTACTCGCCGGCGGTTGCTTCTGGGGCATGCAGGACCTGATCCGCCGCCACGAGGGCGTGATTTCGACGCGCGTCGGCTACACCGGCGGCGACGTGCGCAACGCGACGTATCGCAACCACGGCAGCCACGCCGAGGCGATCGAGATCGTCTTCGATCCGGCCAAGACGAGCTATCGGGACATCCTGGAGCTGTTCTTCCAGATCCACGATCCGACCACGCGCAACCGCCAGGGCAACGACATCGGCGAGAGCTATCGCTCGGCGATTTTCTACACGAGCGACGCGCAGAAGCAGGTGGCACTGGACACGATCGCCGACGTCGACGCCTCGGGCCTGTGGCCCGGCAAGGTCGTGACCGAGCTGCAGCCGGTCGGCGATTTCTGGGAAGCCGAACCGGAGCACCAGGATTATCTGCAGCGTATTCCCAATGGCTACACCTGCCATTTTCCACGGCCGGATTGGAAGCTGCCGCGAAGGGCGTAGACGCTTCGAAGAAGCGGTTGGGTTGGAGCAACTTCAATGGTGAATCCTTCCCCTGCGCAGCGGGGGAAGGTGCCGGCAGGCGGAAGGGGGCGCTCTGCGCGAACCGCATCCGTTCCATCTTTCGCGTATCCAGCCGCTGCGGTCGCAGCGCAGCCGCTTCGCTCAGTCGAACCCATCCGCGAAGATCAGATCGACGCTCGACGTCACCAGCACGCACGGCGAAAGCTCCGATACCTCGATCGCCGGCGGAACCGCGATGCTGGAGAACCGGCGCGATTGCGCGCTGACGTATTTTCCGACCGGCAGGAACGGCGCCACGGCGTTGAAGGTCGCGTTGCCCATCGCATCGCCCGTGGCCGTGGCCGACACCGGAATCTGTCCGTTGCTGACGACGTGCTCGGCTTCGCCGTTGCCGCCCGGCCCGCAGCCGTCGCTGAAGTAGAAATGGATTTCCGTCGGCACGCCCGGTGTCGAGTTGAGCGTGCCGGCGATCGTGCCGCTGAGTGAGGCATCGACGCTCGCGCTGGCGATGATGGGCGCGTTGAGCAGCTCGTTCGGCCCGGTGTCGGCGTCGAGATCGTCGTTCGGCGTGATGCCGCCCGGTGCCAGGTCGAACGCGATGCCGGCGTTGCCGGCAATGGACAAGGCGACGCCATCGAGCGTCGAGGTGTCGTCCACGTAGACGCCGGCGCCGCCGTTGTTGGCGATGCTGGCGCTTTCGAACGGACTGAACGCGTAGCGAAAACCCATGGTGATCTGCGTGCTCGCGCCGCCGACATGCAGACCGTCCCCGCCGTTGCCGAAGGGCGCGCCGTTCTCGCCGATGCCGATGCCGTTGCGCTCGATGTTCGACGGCGACACGTTGCCGAGGATGCGCACGCCATCGCCGACGTTGCCCGCGATCAGGTTGTCTTGCACTTTCGTCGCATCGCTGAGCGTCGTCGCATAGATGCCGTGGCGGCCGTTCGGCAACGCAGCCGTGCCGGCGGCATTGAGACCGATCGTGTTGTTGCGGATGCGCTGGTCGAACGAGAGCGTGGCCGGCGGCGTCGAATCGAGCAGGATGCCGTCCAGTGCGTTCGCCGAGATCACGTTGTGGTCGGCGGCGATCGGCGTGTTCGGACCGCCTTCCTCAAGTACCTGGTCGCCGACGATCGTGCGCGAGCTGTTCGATCCGAGCGCAATGCCGGGCTGCAAGGTCGCGCCGAAGCCGTTGCCCATCGCGACGGAGCCGGTCACGTCGGTGCCGATGAAATTGCCCTGGATCAGCACGTTGCCGACGGCGCAGATCATCGGCGGCGTGCAGAAGGTTTCGAGCCGGACGCCCGCGCCTTCGAAGCGGTTGATGGCGAGGCCGCGAAGGGTCGAGCCGCCGGCCGAGCACGGCGAGGCGGAGGAGAGCAGCAAGCCGTCCGCAGCGCCGGCAAGACTGCCGTCGAGCTCGATCTTGATCACGCTGTTGTTGCCTTGCGAAGCGCTGTTCGGCACCGAGCCCGGCTGGGTGAATCCGTCCAGGTCGATCGTGATCAGCAGCGCCGGCAGCGCCGACAGCGGTTGGATCGTATGCACGCCGTCGCCGGGAATGGCGAACGCGATCTGATGGCCGTTGCAGGCGAAGCCGCCGGTCTGCGCGTTCGCGTCTAGGATGGCCTGGCGCAGCGAACCGGGCCCGGCGTCGGCCGTAGTCGTCACCGTGAACGTGTCCGCCTCGGCACGCGTCGGCGCCAACGATGCGATCGCCATGCCGGCGACGACGAACCACGACAGCATCCCAAACCGCGCCGACGCGCTGCGCATCCACCTACGCTCCATGAAATTCTCCCTTCGCAAGGCGATCGGCGCCGGCCGGCGCACCCAGGGCACGCGATTTCAACTTACGAGAAGGGGCGGGCAAAGCCGACACGAGGGGTGCGCGAGTCCGACGGTCCGGCACGCATGCACTCGAGACGTCATTCCTGCGAAGACGAGAGTCGACTGTGATTCGCAACGTCACGAGCAGCCGGTCATGGGGCGATCGTTGCGACCGTGGCTCGCCGGTCGCGACGTCATTCCCGCGAACGGGGGAATCCATTTTGATTTGCGATGCCGCAGGCCGATGAATGAATGTCTACTTCCGCAACGGCGGAAGGAACAGCATCGGCGCTTCCCGGCGTTGGCGTCCCCTATTGAATCCTTCCCCTGCGCAGCGGGGGAAGGTGCCGGCAGGCGGAAGGGGGCGCTCTTCGACTGCAGCGCTGCCCCCTTCCGGCCTTCGGCCACCTTCCCCCGCAAGCGGGGGAAGGGACAGCGTCCGCGCTTTCCGGCGTCGGCGTCTCCTATCGAATCCTTCCCCTGCGCAGCGGGGGAAGGGACAGCGTCCACGCTTTCCGGCGTCGACTTCTCCTATCGAATCCTGCCCCTGCGCAGCGGGGGAAGGGACAGCGTCCACGCTTTCCGGCATCGGCGTCTCCTATCGAATCCTGCCCCCGCGCAGCGGGGGAAGGTGCCGGCAGGCGGAAGGGGGCGCTCTTCGACTGCAGCGCTGCCCCCTTCCGGCCTTCGGCCACCTTCCCCCGCAAGGGGGGGAAGGGACAGCGTCCGCGCTTTCCGGTGTCGGCGTCTCCTATCGAATCCTTCCCCTGCGCAGCGGGGGAAGGGACAGCGTCCACGCTTTCCGCGTCGACGTCTCCTATCGAATCCTGCCCCCGCGCAGCGGGGGAAGGTGCCGGCAGGCGGAAGGGGGCGCTCTTCGACTGCAGCGCAGCCCCCTTCCGGCCTTCGGCCACCTTCCCCCGCAGGCAGGAGAAGGAACAGCGTCAGCGTCTCCTATCGAACCCTTTCTCCGTGCAAGGGGAAAGGAACAGCCGGGCCAGCCACCGCAGTCGATGCGCGTCGTCCCGCGCGGCCTCACTGCCCCGGCTGGTACACGCGCTCGACATGTCCCTCGCGCTGCTCCGGCCAGAAATACACGGTGCGGAAATTTCCCGTCGTATACCTTTCCGCTTCGTCGTTGAAATGCGGCGAATCCGGATGGCCGCTCTCGCCGCCGGCGGTGATCGCGCGGGCGCGCACCTTGTCGCCGAACTCGACCACGGCGACGAAGCTGTTGCCGCCGGTGCCGTAGTAGCGCTTGGTGCCGGGCCAGCGGTGCGCGCCGAACGAGGCGAGCGAGCCCCAGCGCGAGGACGTGAACGGTACCGGGATGCTCGGCTTGGCGTCGTCGAACGGCTGCACCAGCGAACCGTCGATGCGCTGGTAGCGGTTGACCTCGCCCCACGGCACGCCCCAGTGGCCGAAGTCCTTTTCGAGGCGGTCGGACGCTTCCACGAGCGCGCCGAGCCGCGCCTTCGCGCCGGCCTCGCCGGCCATGGCGTCGTACACCGGCATGCCCGCTGCCGCGGCGGAGGCGGCGACTTCGTCCCACAACGTGTCGCCCCAGAACACCGCGAGCGAGGTCGGCATCGAGGCGATGCCCCAGCGATAGTCCCAATCGCGCAGCAGCGCGATCGGGCCGGCCAGTTTGCGCTTCATCGGATCGTCGCTGCCGAGTGCGTCGTAGTCGGCGACCAGGATCGGCACCAGCCGCGCGAACGCCGGCAGGTACGAATCGAATGCGGCGGTGATCAGCGACGACACGGTGAAATCGCGCCGCCCCGTCAGCACGCGCGTCGCGTGCACGCCGCGCGGGTTCTCGCCGAAGGTGTCCATGTAGCGCGGATAGTCCGCGCGTTTCGGGCTGTCGGGGCCGGCTGCGGAGTACGGCCAGTTGTTCGTGTTCATGATCCAGCCGTTCGGCGGATTCAGGAGATGCGGCGCTTCGTCGAGCGCATGCAGTCCCTTCCAGTCGGTCGTCGGATCACTGCCGTCGACCGGCTTGGTGTAGTCGAAGCGGTCGTCGCGCTTGGGAATGAACTGCGGGTGCAGGTAGGCGATCTCGCCCTTGTCGTCGGCGAAGATCGTGTTGTTGGACGAGTTGGCTTTCAGCGCGGCCACTTTCAGATAGCTCGCGTAGTCGGTCGCCTTCGTGCGCAGCCAGCTTTGTTGCAGCGCTTCGAGCGGCTTGTTCATCAGCGCGATCGCGATCCACTTTTCACCGTCGGCGCGCACGATCGGACCGTGATGCGTCGCATACACGGTGAAGCTGCGCTGTGCAGGGGAGCCGTCCTTCGCACGATACGGCACGCGGACCGTGCGTGTGGATACCGGGCGCAGCGTCTTGCCGTAGCGATAAAGCGCGCGGCCGTCCTTGTGCACGATCGTCTCGGCGAACTCGTCGACGGCGTCGACGCCGGTGGACGTGTGCATCCAGCCTGCGTGGCGGTTGAAGCCCTGGTAGACGAAGAACTGGCCCCAGGTGACGGCGCCGTAGACGTCGAGCCCGGCGTCGCTGGTCATCTGCAGTTCGGAGCGGAAGAAGAACGAGGTGTGCGGATTGATCAGCAGCAGCGCATGGCCGTCGGCGGTCAGCTTCGGCGCGATCGCGATGCCGTTCGATCCGGTCGGTTCGATCCAGCTCGGATGCGCCGTCGCCTCCGGCGAAGCGGATGCGACGGGCGGCGCGTCGTGGCCGTAGAAATCTTCGAGCGGCTTCAGCGCGACGCGTTCGATATCGCCGCCGATGCTGCCCTCGGTGAAGCTGAGCGCCATCCACGGTTCGAAATGCGCGATCACGCGCGGGTGCACGTCCGCATGCGTGGCGAGGTAGTAGTTGAGGCCGTCGGCCCAGGCGTCCATGAGTTCGCGCAGCCACGCGGGGCTCTTCGCGTACAGCGCCTTCAGCTCGACCGGGTCGATGAAGAGCTTCATGCGCAGGTCCTGCCAGATCGCCGATTCGCCCTCGGCTTCGGCGCGGCGGCCCATCGCGTCGAGATAGTTGGTCTCGACGCGGTTGAAGTCGTCTTCGGCTTGCGCGTAGGCCATGCCGAACACCGCGTCGGCGTCGGTCTTGCCGTGCACGTGCGCGATGCCCCAGTCGTCGCGCGTGATCGTGACGGCCTGCGCATGGCGCTGCGACGGACTCGGCAGCGGTGTGCGCGCGTGTGCCGTCGCGGCGAAGCCGAGCGCGAGCGCGGCGCAGAGCAGGATTCTCGAGGGGCATGCGGGCATCGTCGTTCCACTCCGTGATCGTCGCCCTGCGCGGGCCGGCCGGAATAGTAACCGCGTCGGGCGCGCGAGTTTTCCATGCGCCGGCGCATGTCCGCTGGCGCGATGGAACTGCGTATCCGATACGAACGCGCCATGCGCGCCCCCCCTTTCGACCGGAGCTTGCCGCGATGAACCCCTCTTCCCAGCCGATGCGCTCGGCGCTCGCCCTCGCCGTCGGGATGGCGCTGGCGCCCGTCGCGCTCGCTTCGACCGTCACGGTGACGCAGGACACCGACCAGCACATCTCGGGCTTGTGCTCGCTGCGCGAGGCGATCGAGAGCGTCAACACCGGAACCGCGGTCGCCGATACGAATTGCGGACCGGTCGCGCTGAAGCCGGGTGGCGTCGTCGTGCCCTTCGCGTCGATCACGCTGACGCAGGGCAGTCTCGTGCCGCGCGGCGGCGTATGGATCAGCGGCACGGCGCCGGGCCGCACGCGCATCACGCGCGACGACGCTGCGCCGGAATTTCCGATCTTCGTGACCGGCACGGCGACGTTCGGCAACGCCGTGCGCCTGAACCATCTGGAGATCACCCACGGCTCGCCGGGCATCGTCTTGCAGGACAGCAGCGTGGAACTCAACGACAGCGTCGTCAGCGGCAACCGTTCGAGCGGCAACGGCGGCGGCATCAGCGCCGAGCAGAAATATGGGGTGTCGCTGGCCAACAGCACGGTCAGCGGGAATACGGCCGGCGGCGCCGGCGGCGGCATCCTCGCCAAGTACGTGCAGCTGGTCGACAGCACGGTGTCGGGCAACAGTTCGCAGGGGCCGGGTGGCGGCATCGCGATCTACGGCTACGCCGCCGGCATCAACGCCAGCAACAGCACGATCGCGGGCAACGCCAGCCATGGCACGACCGGGCGCGGCGGCGGCGTCTATGTCAGCGAGTACGCGCAGGCCAGCTTCTCCAACTGCACGATCGCCGGCAACAGCGGGCCGGCGAGCCTGACCGGCGCGGGGATCTTCGTGCATGGAACCGCCGAGCATCCGCCCGCTTCGCGGCTGGCCCTGAGCAGCACGATCGTCGCCGGCAACATCGCCGGCAAGTACTACCAGAACATCGGCGCGGATCTTGCGATGGTCGTCATCGGCAGCAACGACATCATCGGACCGGTCGCCGCCGAAGTCAGCCTGCCGGCCGATACGCAGGACTGCAACCCGCGCTTGGGCGTGCTCGGCTTCGGCGGCGGTCCGACGCCGACGATGCCGTTGCGCGCAGGATCGTGCGCGATCGACCACGGCCTCTCCAACAGCTTGGCCAACGACCAGCGCGGCGACGGCTATCCGCGCGTCGTCGGCGCCGCTGCCGACATCGGCGCGTTCGAGTACTCGGAGTTCATCTTCCGCGACGGATTCGGTACGAACGATTGAAGCCCTGCGCATGCGGACCGTCGGGCGTCTAGAATCGGCGCGTGCGTGCGGACGCTCCGTCCTTGCGCGCCGTGGAATCGAGATGAGCCCGAACGACCTTCCGATCCAAGCCTTTGCCGACCTCGCCGAATGGGAACGCTGGCTGCGTCGGCACGGCGAAACCGCGCCCGGCCTATGGCTGAAGTTCTCCAAGGCCGGCGCGCCGACACCGACGCTGGCCAAGCGCGAAGCGATCGAAGGCGCACTCTGCCACGGCTGGATCGATGGTCAGCTCGAGGCGTTCGACGAGCATTATTTCCTGACGCGCTTCACGCCGCGTCGTGCCGGCAGCGCTTGGTCGCGCATCAATCGCGAGACTGCGCAGCGGCTGCTCGACGAAGGCCGCGTGTCGCCGATCGGCCTGCGCGAGATCGAAACGGCAAAAGCGAACGGCTGCTGGGAACGCGCTTACGCCTCGCAGGCCAACGCCGCGGTGCCCGCCGATCTGCTGGCTGCGTTGAAGGTCGTGCCGAAGGCGAGGGCCTTCTTCGACGCGCTCGACGGCGCCAACCGCTACGCCGTCATCTATCGCGTGGTGCAGCCGAAAACGCCGCAAGCGCGTGCGCGGCGCATCGAGCAGTTCGTCGCGATGCTGCTGCGCGGCGAGACGGTGCACCCGGTCGGTCCGCGCAAGCGAAAGTGAGCGCTTCGCGTCACTTCTTCGCGACCGACACCGCAGGTTCGGAGCGCCGCAGATACTGCCCCGTGTGATAGCTGCGCACCTTGCACACGTTGAAGTTCTTCTGCATCAGCACGCGGCCGTCGGCGAATTCGAGGCGGAAGTCGCGCAGGCAGCCGTCGCCGGAGACGCCGATCGTGGTCGAGTCGCCGCCGCCTTGCAGGCGCGTCGAGCCGAGCGGAATTTCGTGGAAATCGCCGCTGCCGGCCGCGGCGACGGCGAACGAGGACAGGCTCGTGCGGGCCGTGTTGACCAGTTCGACGTAGTGCACGGAATCGGCCGCGACGGCCTGCGAGGCGGCGACGATCCCAGCGATCCAGAGCATGCGCATTGAATTCCTCCGCGGTGATGGGCCGCTCCAGTAAGGCGCGGCACGGCGGCGAAGGAAACCGATTCGGGACGAATCGTCGTGGCAGGCGGATCAATCGTAGCCGGGCGCGACGAACCTTCTCAGGCCGCCGCCACGCGCCTACGATAGCCTCGGACGAATCCAGCGGCCCTCCGATGAACAAGATCCGCCTGAGCGACATCGGCATGAGCTGGACGCGCTACATGGCGCTGTGGTCGGCCGTGGTCGTGCTGTTCGCGCTGCAGTGGTACGTGCACGACGCGATGCAGGGCCGGACCTGGTCGATGGTCGACTACCTGCGCTGGTCGATGGTCGAATGGTACACCTGGGCCGCGCTCGCGCCGATCGTGTTCCGCGTGACCGAACGCTATCCGATCGAATCCCTGATGCGCTGGAGCTCGCTGCGAGCGCATGCGATCGCAGGCTCCGCGATCACGCTGCTCGCGATCGTGATCGGCGCGATGGTGTCGCATCTGCTGGAGCCGGGATCGCTCGGCGAACAGTTCGGCCAGTTCTTCGGCAAGCACGTCGCGATGGGGGTGCTCACCTATTGCGCGCTCGTCGCGATCTGGCAGGCGATCCATTTCCAGCGCGAGAAGACGCGCCGCGAGGTCGAGGCGAGCCGCCTGGCGGCCGAACTGGCGCAGTCGCGCCTGCTGGTGCTGAAGACGCAATTGCAGCCGCACTTCCTGTTCAACACGCTGCACGCGATCGTGACCCTGCTGGACGAAGACCCGGCTTCGGCCGAGGACATGCTGCTGCGCCTGAGCGAACTGCTGCGCGCATTCCTCGAAGACTACGAGGGCCAGGAGATTCCGCTGCAGCGCGAGCTGGAATTGCTGGAACTGTACCTCGGTATCCAGCGCACGCGCTTCAAGGACCGCCTGACCACGCAGGTGTACGTGTCGCCCGAGGCCCTCGACTGCGCGGTGCCGAGCCTGATCCTGCAGCCGCTGGTCGAGAACGCGATCCGCCACGGCATCGGCAAGCATGTCGGCGCCGACACGATCGAGGTCGAATGCCGGTGTGAAGGCGAGATGCTGTTCCTCGAAGTGCGCAACCGCAACAGCCTGCTCGAGTTCGCGCCCTCGTTTCATCAGCGTCGCGGCATCGGCCTTGCGAACACGCAGCTGCGACTGCGCGAACTCTACGGTCAGCGCGCCGAGATCCGTCTCGACGCGATGTGGCCCAAGGGCGTCTCCTGCCGTGTGCGCCTGCCGTTCCGCCGGCTCGACACGCCGGCGACGCCGCCGGCGCGCGACGCCGCATGAGCATCACCGCGCTGGTCGTCGACGACGAGCCGATCGCGCGCCACGCGATCGTGCGCCTGCTGCGCGACGATCCCGAGATCGAGCTGCTCGGCGAATGCGGCGACGGCGCCAGCGCGATCGCGGCGATCCGCAGCCAGTCGCCGGACCTGGTCTTCCTCGACATCCAGATGCCGGCGATGAACGGCATCGACGTGGTCGCCGCGATCGGCGCCGAGCGCATGCCGGCGACCGTGTTCGTGACCGCCTACGAGCAGTACGCCGTGCGCGCGTTCGAGGCGAACGCGGTCGACTACCTGGTGAAGCCGTTCAGTCGCGAGCGCTTCGTGCACACCTTGCACCGCGCCAAGGCGCGCCTCGCCGCTGCGCTCGCCGGAGCGACGCAGGCGTCGTCGTCGATGCTGCGCACGCTCGACGAGCTGCGCCATCGCGGCGACTACCTCGAACGCATTCCGGTGCGCGTCGACGAGCACGTCGTGCTCGTGCCCGTCGAGGACATCGTCTGGATCAAGGCGAACCGCAACACCGCGCAGCTGCACGTCGCGCAGCACGTCTACGAAGTGCGCGAGACGATGGCCGCGCTCGAAGCGCGCCTCGACCCGCGCCACTTCGCCCGCGTCCACCGCTCGGCCATCGTCAACGTGCGCCGCGTGAAGGCGATCCATCCCTGGTTCAACGGCTACCACGTCGTCGTGATGGACACCGGGCAGGAGCTGCGCATGAGCCGCTACCAGCACCAGACCTTCCTGAAGCTGGTGACCACGCGCGGCCATCCCGGCTTCGCGCCATCGTAGCCGCACCCCTAGCGTTTCAACCTCCCACGCTGTCACTCCCTCCCCGGCGTCATCCCGGCGAACGCCGGGACCCAGCGCCTCCCCCGGAACGGAACTCCCCACATTCACCCTCGTCGCGACGACACGCTACGCTCGCGCCATGAGCCGTCCCATTCTCCACTTTGCCGATTTCCGCCTCGACGTCGCCACGCGCGAGCTGCATCGCGATGCGACGCGCGTCAGCGTCTCGCCGCGCAGTTTCGACACGATCGCCTACCTCGTGCGTCATCGCGACCGCGCCGTCGGCCGCGACGAACTGGTCTCGGCCGTGTGGGGCAAGACCAGCGTCACCGACACCGTGCTCGGCAAGACCATTCTCGGCGCGCGGCGTGCGCTCGAAGACAGCGTCGAGTCGCCGCGCTTCATCCGCACGGTGTCGCGCTTCGGCTATCACTGGATCGCAGCGGTCAGCGAGACCGTCGAAGAAGGCGGCGACGACGCTCCCGCGCCGTCCGCGCTGCCGGCACCGACGGTTGCAACACCGCCGTCCTCGCCGGCCATGCCGTCGCGGCCGCGCCATCGCTGGCCGCTGCTGGCGCTGTTCGCCGTCGCGTTGCTGCTCGTCATCGGGCTGGCCGTCCGCGCTTTCGTGGCGGCGCCGCCGCGCGACGATGCCGGCAATCCATCCGCCGCAAGCGGACTGTCGCCGTCTCCGACGCCAGCCGAGGGCTGGATCGCCGCGGTGATTCCGGCGACGGTTTCCGCACGCGAGGAAGACGCCTGGCTGCGCCTCGGCCTGATGGACTTGATTGCCGTGCGCCTGCGCGGCGCCGGCATCGCGACGATGCCGAGCGATGCGGTGCTGCGCCTGGTGCGTCCCGGTGCCGATCCGGCCGACACCGCCCGCGTGCTGCGCGAGAAGGCGCCGGTACAGCAGGTGATCGTGCCGAGCGTGCGCCGCGACGGCGCCCACTGGGCGGTCAAGCTGGCGCTGCTGCGTCCGGAAGGCGTCACGTTGGAGGTCGAAGAGTCGGCGGTCGATGCGATCCGCGCGACGCATGCCGCGGTCGACCGCCTGCTGCAGCGGCTCGGCCACGTACCGGCCGAGCGCAACGCCGAAGCCGAGCAGTTGTCGCTGGAGGAACTGCTGCAGCGGCTGGAAGCGGCACGCCTCAGCGACGATTTCGCCGGCGCGCGGCGCTTGATCGAGCAAGCGCCGCCGGCGACCGCGATGCGGCCCGAGGTGCGCCTGCGCCTGGCCCAGTTCGACCTGCGTGCCGGACGGCTCGACGAAGCGCTGCATACGCTCGACGACCTGCTCGCGAGCGTTTCGGCCGAAGCCGCGCCGACCTTGCGCGCGCAGGTGCTCTACGCGCGCGGTACCGCGCTCTTGCTCGGCACGCACTACGACCAGGCGCGCGCCGCGTACGACGAAGGTGTCGCCTTGCTCGAGCGTCACGTCGAGCCGGACATCGCCGCGCGCCTCTACATGGGCCGCGGCAATCTCGCCGCGCTGCAGGGCCAATACGAAGCGGCGGAAGCCGATCACGCGCGCGCGCGCATCGCGTTCCAGCTGGCCGGCGACGGTTTCACGACGTACTGGCTCGACGGCAACGAAGGCGCGCTGCAGAACCATCTGGGTCATCCCGCCGCGGCGCTTCCGCTGCTGCGCCGCGCCGAGCAGCACTTCGAGCGCTACAACGTGTTCAACGAACTCGCCACGACGCGAGCCAACGAAGTGGTCGCCTATCTCGCGCTGGTGCAGCCGGCCGATGCGTTGGCGGCGAGCGAGCGTGCGCTGCAGGCGCTGGAGCGCGTCGCCGACGCGTCGCTGCACCGGCTCGTGCTGCTGCGCCGGGCAATGGCGCTCGCCGCGGTCGGCCGCAACGGCGAGGCGCGCACGCTGCTGACCGACCTGCTCGCTGCCGCCAACCCGAGCGACGAAGCCTCGGTACGCGCCTCCGCGCACGCGGTGCTCGCCGATCTCGAATGGAGCGGCGTGCACGCGCAAGCGGCCGCCGACCAGGCGCGCATCGCGGTCGATGCGTTGACCGGGCCGCAGGACGTGCGCCTGCGCGCGAGCACATGGCTGCTCGAACTGCGTGCGCTGCGCGCGCTCGGTCGCATGGATGAAGCGCGTGCGCAGACGCAAGCCTTGCACGACTGGTCGGCGCAGGCGCAGCGCGCCGTCGTCACTCGCTGCGCGACCCTCGCCGCGGCCGAGCAGGCGGCGGCGACGGAGCAGGGCGACGATGCGCTGCGCGGATTCGAGCAGGCGCTGCAGCAGGCGACCGCGCTCGACCTGCCGAGCGCCCTGGTCGACACGGCGGTTGCCTACGCCCGCTACCTGATTGCGCAGGGGCGACTGGAAGCCGCCATTCCGGTCGCCGGCCTCGTCACGCGCTATGCCGATCAGGACTATGCGAGCGCCGCGCTGCAGGCCCGGCTGTACCAGTCACTCGGTCGCAAGGACGCGCAGGCGCTGGCCGACGAACGCGTGGCGCATCTTGCCGGCGAGCGCGCGCCCGTCGAGCGTTGAAGGCAGGCCTTCGAGTCGACGCGCCCAACGGCGATGCCCTCGGAGGCACTGCGAGCGCGATTGCGCTGCACAGGCGCGTCGTGCCCGATCGAGCGAGCAGCACACACTTGTGAACATGCGTGCCGCAGCGGTCGCCGCCGGCGTTGCCAACCGGAGTCTGATCGGGCCGCTTTTCATCAAGAGCGAAAGCGGCGGCAGCCGCGTGTTTTCCGCGTTTTTCGCGCCGTTCGAAGCGAGCGCTGGGTGTCGCGCTTCGCCGTTGCGTACCCGCTTTTCATCGATCGGAAATACGATAGTTATAAAATACTATTTTATAAAATGTAGCTAAGACACAGGGCCCGCTTTTAGGGTGCGGGTATGAGTCCAGAAGCCCTCCTGCTCCGACTTGGCTACGTGATCAGGCGCCATCGCGAGCGCCTGCAGTTCAGCCAGGAAAGTTTCGCCGACGCGATCGGCGTGCATCGCACGTACTACGGCAACATCGAACGCAGCAAACAGAATCCGACGCTGTGGAACCTGCAGCGCATCTCCAGCGGCCTCAACGTGGCGCTGTCGGTGCTGCTGTCGGAAGCCGAGGCGCTCGATCTCGAACGCGCGGTGCGCGAACCGCCGATGCCGCCGCGGCGCGGCCGTCCGCCGGGCAAGAAGTCGCACTGAGCGCAGCCGGCCGGCTGCGCGGTGCCGCACGACGCAGAATCCGTGGCCATGGCGCGCCCAGAAGAGCAACCGTAAGGTTGCTCTTTGCGCGAATGCCGTGTAGAAATGCGCAACCGGGAGGTTGCCCATGTCCACCGATCGCATCGAGAAGAAAGTCCTGCTGCAATCGACGCGCGAGCGCGTCTGGAACGCGGTCAGCGATGCAGCGCAGTTCGGCCGCTGGTTCGGCATCGCCTTCGACGGGCCCTTCGTCGAACGCACCCGCGTGACCGGACGCATCGTGCCGACGACCGTCGACGCCGACGTCGCCGCGCAGCAGAAGGCATTCGAAGGAATCCCATTCGAATTCTGGATCGAGCGCATCGAGCCGATGCGGCGGATCTCGTTCCGCTGGCATCCGTTCGCGATCGAGCCGGGCGTCGACTATTCGAGCGAGCCGACGACGCTGATCGAGTTCGAACTCGCCGATGCCGGCGGCGGCATCCTGCTCACGATCACCGAATCGGGTTTCGACGCGATTCCGCTCGCGCGCCGCGCACGCGCGTTCGCCGCGAACGACGGCGGCTGGACCGCGCAGACGCGGCTGATCGCGAAATACCTCGCCTTGGCGCCGGCATGACGGCGCGCGTGCTCGCGGCGGCGCGCCTGACCGACGCGGCGCCGGTATTCGCCGCGCTCGGCGACGCGACGCGCCTGCGTATCGTCGCGCGGCTGTGCGACGGCGGTCCGCAGTCGATCGTGCGGCTCGGTGCCGGCGAAGACGTCTCGCGCCAGGCGGTCACCAAGCATCTGCGCGCGCTCGAGGAAGCCGGCCTCGTGCAGAGCGCGCGCGAAGGGCGCGAGCGCGTATGGGCATTGCGCACGCAGCGGCTGGCCGAAGTGCGTCATCACCTCGACCTGATATCCGAGCAATGGAATGCGGCGATCGGGCGCTTGCGCGAGCTGGTCGAGGACATCGAAGAATCGCGCGACTGAATTCCAGATGAGGGCGACTTCGATCGCGATGCGTTCTCTTCCGGATGTCGCGATCGATGGCGCCTGAAGCCGCTTCGGCAAAGCGGCTTCGCGACGCTCAGTCCGGGCGCAATCCGAAACGTTCGAGCAGGAAATCGATCGCGCTGCGCAGTTTCGCTGTCGGCCGCCGGTCCGGCGCGTAGAGCAGGAACATCGGCGAGGTCCTCGGCGCCCACTCGGGCAAGACGCGCACCAACGCACCGCTTTTGAGATCGTCGGCGAGCACGACCTCCGGCTGCTGCACGATGCCGGCGCCGTGCAAGGCCGCCATGCGCAAGGCGTCGCCGTTGTCGGCCGACAAGCGTCCGCCGACGGCGATGTCGCATTCGCCGTCCGGCCCGTGCAGCTGCCAGCGGTCGCGATGGCGCCAGTACGAAAGCCCCAAGCAGGCATGTGCGGACAAATCGTCCGGATGCGCCGGCGTGCCGTGGCGCTGCAGGTAGGCCGGCGAAGCGGCCAGCAAGCGGCGGTACGGCTGCAGCGGGCGCGCGACCCAGTTCCCCTCGGCGACGGCGCCGATGCGGATCGCGAGCTCGTGGCCTTCCTCGGCGAAGTCGACTTCGGCATTGTCGAGCGAGACGTCGATGCTGACCGCCGGGTTCGCAGCGAGATAGTCGGCCAGGGCCGGCATCAGGCGCCGGCTGCCGAACGTCACCGGAGCGACGATGCGCAGCAGGCCGCGCGGTTCGGCCTGGAGTTCGCTGGCGCTCGCCTCGGCCAGCTCGACATCGGCCAGTACCTGCTTGCAGCGTTCGTAGTAGAGGCGGCCGACTTCGGTCAGCTGCTGGCGCCGCGTCGTCCGGTGCAGCAGGCGGGCGCCGAGGCGCTGCTCCGCGGCACGTACGAGCTTGCCGACCATCGTCGGCGAGACGCCCGCGGCCTCGGCGGCCGCGCTGAAGCTGCCGCCTTCGACCACCCGCACGAACATCGCCATGCCGGACAACGTGCTCATATTCGAAACCGCTGGTTCCAAGTGAATGAACGCCGCACACGTTTATCAGAACGGCGTTCGCGGCAACACTGCCGTCCGCCAGGCGCCTCGACCCGAGGCGCCGCACACCCGGAGAACTTCGATGCCCACTTTGCACCTGGAAATGCACCCCGGCCGCACGCTGGAACAGAAACGCGATTTCGTGCGCGAAGTAACGCGCGTGGCCAGCGAAACGCTCGCGTGTCCGCCGGCCAGCGTCGACGTGCTGATCAGCGAGATTCCGCGCGAGCACTGGGCCAAGGGCGGCAAGCTGATGTCCGACGCCTGATTGGGGCGCGCGCGAGGCGCCGTTGCGTAAAGCGGTCGAAGCTTGAAACACGAAGAACACGAAGGAGCGAAGAAGAGCCCGAGGCAAGTCGAAGAACAGGTCGTATCTTCTTCGTGCTCCTCGTGTCTTTCGTGGTTCAATCTTTGGCCTTCGGTCTCTCGCAGGAATCTCGCGTGGCCCGGCGAATCAGGTGCGAGGCGAAGCGCCGAGCACGACGCGCGCAGTTTCAGGCCGCTGTCGTTCGCAATGCGCGCTGGCGCTCACTCGCTACTGACGTCATTCCCGCTTGACCAGCTTCGCTGTTGAGAAGCGCCTCGCGGGAATGACGTCTATGAAGTCGTGTACCTGAAGTAGGGCCCGGCCGATGACTAGGCATCTCAGTCCGGCTTCCGCACGTCTGACATGCGTCGGTCCGCAGGCATTTCACCCGCTGACGTACGGCCCACGTCCCGGCAGCGCCCACAGCAGCCCGCGGCTGATCGCTGCCGGAAACACGGTGAGATGGTCCTCGTCTTCGATGACCTTGCTGTCGATCGAAAGATGCGGATACGCGCGCGCCTTCAGCCTGCGCTCGAACGCGCGCATGTCGCCGATCATGTCGTTCTGCTTGAAGTAGCGCGGTCCCGGCCGGACCGTTTCGTACATGCCCGAGGTCATCATCACGCGTGCGGACAAATCGGAATGCCCGGCCGCGTACGCAGATTCGGACTCGAGGATCGCGTGCTTGTCGAACCACAGCGACGGGCTGCTCAGGATGTAGCTCTGGAACATCTCGGGCCGCGTCAGCAGCACGTAGCTACCGAACAGGCCGCCGAGCGAATGGCCGGCGTAGACCTTGCGGCTCATGTCGGCGCGGTAGCGTGCGGCGATCAGCGGAAACACCTGCTGCTCGATGTAGTCGCGGTACGCGGCTGCTTCGCCGTAGGTTTCGGCGCCGTAGTCGTCCTTCGCGCGCGCCGCGTCGAGCAGCGGATTGGACGGCGTGTAGTCGCGGCTGCGGCTTTGCTTCGACGTGAGCCCCGTCTGCGGCGGCAGGCCGACGAGGATGAAGTCCTCGATGTTGCGTCCGTGCTGTCCGAGCAGATTGCGGATGCTGCGCACGAGCGGAAAGGCGTAGAGCGCGTCGTTGACGAAGACCACGGGGTACGGCCGGTCGTTGTCGGCGTAGGAATCGGGGACGTCGACCCAGACCTGGTAACGGCGGTCCGAACCGTTCGCCGTCAGTTCGTAGACGGCGGTGTTGGCAAGTTCGAGCGCAGGCGGCTTCTGCTCCGGGGGGTTCGCCGGCACTTGCAGAGCGGGCTGTTCGGTCTTAGGCGTGACAGCGGTGGTGTCCGCCTTGCTGCACGCCGTGCAGGCGAGCGCGAGCAGCAAGGCCGCGTGCGCGAACGCCGCGAGGCGCGATGAAGAAGATTCAGGCAAGCAGGATTCTCCGGAGAAACGAACCCTCTCTCCCGACGTGGCGTGGGAGAAAGGGATCGGACGATCGAGGGTTTCGAGAGGACGGCGCGGCCGTCAGCGGATCACATGCGGCACGAAGCGCGAGGTGTCCTGCGTGATCAGCGAGGCATCTTCGCGCACGCCGAGACCGCAGGGGCGGTCGCCGACGACCCAGCTGCCGATCAACGGATAGCCGCCGTCGAACTTCGGCAGCGGATGGAACGCCTGCCGGATGTAGGGCGCATCGGTGTAGGGGCCGTCCGAGCGATGCGCGTCGCCGTCGTTCGTGCGCAGCTCGATGTTGGCGCCTTCGCGCGAGAACAGCGGCTTGCGTACCCAGCCGGCGGGGAGCGCTTCCTCCGGCTTGTCGTCGAAGAACGCCGGCAGCAGGTTCGGATGGCCTTCGTGGCGCTGCCAAAGGAGCGGCAGGATGCCTTTGTTGCTGAGGATCGCCTTCCACGGCGGCTCGATCAGCACGAGGCGCGATGCCGGCAGGGCGGCGCCGAACTCTTCGGCGAACATGAACTCGAGCGGGTACAGCTTGAACAGCGCTTCGATCACGTAGTCGTCGGTGTCGGTGTAGCGGCCGTCTTCGCTGAGGCCGATGTCCTCGATCGCGATCTTGCGTGTCGCAAGCCCGGCTTGCTCGGCGCAGTCGGCCAGATACGCGATCGTGCCCTGGTCCTCGAGCGATTCGCGCACGGCCGAAAAATACAGCGGGCGCGGCAGGCGCTTGGCGATCGTCGCGAACGCTTCGATCAAGGTTTCCTGGATCAGGTTGTACTGGTCGCTGCCTTGCGCGAGCGTGCCGCGACCGACTTGTTCTTCGAGCCACAGCCACTGGAAGAACGCGGCTTCGTACAGCGACGTCGGCGTGTCGTAGTTGAGTTCGTAGAGTTTCGCCGGGCCGCTGCCGTCGCCGGCGTAGGCGAAATCCATGCGGCCGTACAAATGCGGCGAGGCGTCGCGCCAGGACTCGGCGATCCACTGCCAGTACGGCTCGGGAATCGCCAGGCGCCGCAGCAGCGATTCGTCGCGCACGACTTCGCCGACCAGGTCCATCGCCAGCTCGTGCAGCTCGCCGGTCGGCGTCTCGATGTCGCGCTCGATCTCTTCGAGCGAGAACGCGTAGTAGGCGCTTTCGTCCCAGTACGGGTCGCCGTCGATCGTGTGGAACTGGAAGCCCAGGCGTTCGGCGCTGGCGCGCCAGTCGGGGCGTTCGGCAATCGCGATGCGCTGCATGGTCTTCTCCTCAGCCGCCGCGCGAACTGCCGCCCCAGCCGCTGCGGGCCGCAGCGCTGGAACCGAAACCCGAACGCGAGACGGTGATCGCGCGGTTCGGCGCGATGTCGACCGGTCGCGTGCTCACGCCCCCGCCCGACGTGCCCCAGCCGCCGCCGGGCGCGCCGACGCCGCGATCGCGATAGACCTCGGTGTATTGTCCGGCGCGCGTGCGATAGATCGGGTTCGAATCGAGATAGACCGGCGCGCGTCCCGGCGACAGCAGCTGCGAGATCATGAAGCCGGTCATCAGCGGCATCCAGAAGCCGCCGCTTTCGTGCTCGCGCTCGGTGCACAGGTCGCCGTACTCGGCGATGCACTCGGCCTTTGTCTTGTAGCGCGGCGCGGCGTTGGTGCTGGCCGTGTTCGCGGCCGTCGATGCCTTCTGGCAGACCTCGGCGCTGTTGCCGTCGCGCTCGCAGGCCTCGATGCTCGTGTAGAAGCCCTGCTTGGTCAGTTCCTGCGGCGCGCTCGATCCGTCGCAGCCGACCAGCAGCCACGGCGTCTGCGCGATGGCGAGCAAGGCAAGTTGGCGGGAACGTTTCATCGTTGGATTCTCCTGTGCATTCGTCCCTGATCGCGAAGTGAGGAGCGGCCACCCCAGGCCGCGCCTTCGAACATCAGTAGGTCATGCACGCGGCGTTGAGCACGCCGACGCCGATCGAGAGCGCCGCGACGAGGATGCCGGCGGCGCGCTCGTCGCGCTCGATGCGGGCCGGAAGATCGGGCAACAGCAGGCGCACGGCGAAGAACGTCAGCGCCTGCACGACCAGCGCGACCAGGCCCCACACCGCGCAATCCATCAGGCCGACCGAGTGCGAGATCGCCGACGCGAGCGGAATCACGAAGCCTAAGAACGCGCCGCCGAACGAGATCGCCGCCGCGGGTTTGTCGGCGCGGATCAGCTGCAGTTCGCGATGCGGCGTGATCCACACGTAGATCACCAGGAACAGCACGGCCAGCACGATCGCCAGCGCGAAGTAGGCGAGGAAGTCGGGCAGGGTGGAGAGCGAAGGTGCGACGGTGGGCATGGAAGATCCTCTCTCGGCTGGCCTTCCTTGGATGGGCTTGCAGTCGGCATCCGGCCTTCTGCGCACGCGGCAAACGATCGGCGTGCGGGCTTCAGGTGATTTCGAAATCGGCCAGCGTCAGCGGCACGCCGAGCGCGAGGCTCACGCAGAACTCGTTCGGTCCGGAATCCTCGGCGGCGACCAGCAGCAGTTCGTTGCGGTCGGCCGTCTCGACCGTGCGCTCGTACAGCATCGAGTACAGCGACAGGTCGTATTCCTTGGTGCTCGCCGACGACTTGTAGACGTTCTCGTCGAACGGCACCGGTGGCGTCCAACGCTGGTCCGGGCCTTCGCCCCAGATGCGGCGGTACTCGCGATTGGCCAGCGTGTAGGTCGCCGCGCCGAGGAGCGAACCCGGTTCGACCCAGCGCCGGAACGCACTCTGGTTGGCCGGGTTGATCGTGTCGACGTAGACGAACAGCGAGACGTCGCCGACGTTGCGGTCGGTGTCGGTCGGACCCGTCGTCGGAATCTGCAGGAACGCGTCGTCGGTGAGATAGAGGCGATGCAGCCGCGAGCCGTCGCCGAGATCGATCACGCCGATCGCCTCGATGATCTGCGGGCCTTCCGGGCACGTGAACGCGAACGCGTCGCCGGCCAGCTTGAACGGCATCGAATCGATCAGCACGGCGCCCTTGAGGCGCGCGCCGAGCGGAAAGGCCGTCGTGGCCTTGGGCTTGTTGTTGCGGTCGAACCAGCTCACTGCACGTGTCCTTGGTTTGGCTTGCGTCGTGTGGGAGCGCCGTCGTTTCCGCGAACGGGCGAGCGAATCGGCGACAGCAAACGCGCGGCGTCCGTCGACGTTTGTGCGAACGGCCACAGGCCCTGGGTCCCCACGTTCGCGGGGATGACGAGGGGGACGGCGGCGGTCGACGGTTGCCTCAAACCTTGCTCCGCTCGGCCGCCTCCGGCACGGGCGACGCTTCGGTCTTCGGTGCGTCGAGCTGTTCGGGCGGGACCTGGGTGACGGTCGTCTTCTGGTAGCGCGCGAGCACCATGTCGGCGCTGACTTGGCCGGGCACCACGCCGGCGGCGGCGAGGCGCTGTTCGAGGTCGCCGTCGCCGTCGGTCAGCGCGAGCGCGTCGGCCGCCTCGATCTGCGCAGCCTGTTCGGCCTGGCGCGTCTTCACGCGGTCGAGCGAATCGAGCGCTGTGCGCAGCTTCGCGTTCTGGCCGCTGTGGCGCGCCGAGATCGCCGATTGCGCGCGCAGCACGCTTTCGTTCGCCTTCACCTGGTCGACCTGCTGCTGTAGGCTCTCGATGCGGCGGTCGGCGGTTTTGATCGAGCCATGCAGCTTCTGCACGGCGGCAACGACGCCGCCCTGGGATTTCTCCTCGGCAGCGATCTCGCCTTCGAGCTGGGCCACCTTGCCGGCGACATCGTGCGCGAGCGCCTGGTCGCCCTGCGTCAGCAGGCGGCCGATATGGCTTTCGTACTCCGCCTTCTTCGCGCGCTTGGCGTCGAGCTTGTCGGCAGCGAGCTTCTGCTGCGCCATCATCTTGGTGAGGTCTTCCTTCGCACGCAGGCTGTCGGCCTGCGCATCGCGGATTTCCTGGTCGAGGATGCGCGTCGCGTTGCGGTCGACGATCGCCTGGCCGGCCTCGGTCGCCGTACCGCGGAACAGGGTGAGGATCTTTTCGAGGATGCTCATGGGATGGGCCTCAGTGCATGAAATTGGATGGGGTCGACGATGCCGGTGGCTCAGCTCATGTAAGAGCGCAGCGCTTCCGCGGCCTGCAGCGTATTTCGCGCGAGCACGTCGACTTCCTCGACGATATTGGCCAGCGGCGAGCGCGTCGACAGCTCGCCGAAGACGACGTAGACGTCCTCGCCGTTGAAATGCTGCAGGCCGATGTTCGAGAGCGGATTCAAGGGATTCAGGCGCAGGCACGCGTCGTTGAACGCGGCGCGATCCTTCACTTGCGAGCCGAGGCACAGCGGGGTCGACGCGAACAGCTGCTCTCCGGACGCCATCAAATGAATGACCAGGTCGCCATGCTCGGGCAGTGCGATCGCGATCGTCGGGTCCGCTCCGCGTTCGAGCGTCAGCACGAACGGCAGCTTCTCGCGTTCGACGTGTTCGGCGAACGCTTCATGCAAGGCAAGGGTGGTCCAGGGCTGGGTCATGGCGGAATACGCCTCCAAGGCGCGGTAACGGTCGGGAAGCACGGACTCGCGCAGGGCGAGTTCGAGGGTCGCGAGGATCTCGCGGTGGTGTGGCCGGATGAAGACTTGCCGGGCGACCAGGCCCTTCTCGCGCATGCGCTCGCGAAACGCGCGCTGGCTGCGGGCGGTGGCGGAAGGTGGCTTGGCTGGAGAGCGGCTCATCGGTGTTACTAGTAACATTACGTGTAACGATTCTGCGCGTCAAGCACGCCGATGATGGAGCGAAACGGTAAGCTCGCCTCGTCGACTGACGGGCGCTTTGGGTGACGCCGGTCTGTCTGAGGGAGGTATGGGGCGATGATCTGGGGGATTCACTGGACATGCGCGTGCCGAAAGGAAATGCGCGGACTGCGTTCGCGAGCTATCCCACGCGAAGCGTTTCGATGCGAGCCCTAGCGGCGATTGCTTTCGCGACGCTCACGGGACGCGCGCTGGCGATCGTGCCGGATTCGACGTTTGCGCCTGAGACATGCATCGGAACGGCATCCGATGCCGCCCTGGTCGAATCCCGATCCCGCGCCGTCGCGCTGCGACTGCCCGCAGGCGCAGCCGGCCCCTTCGTCGGCGCGGACAACGACGACTATCGCTGGGATCTGTCAGGTCCCTCGATCTGGCTGCAGTTCGACAAGCATCCTTCCGATTGGAAGGCGACGAGTTTCGGCACGATCTCTGTCGGAGATGCCGTCGTTATCCTCTACCGATGGCGCGACTATTCCGGCGTCGACCGTATCCTCGGCGAGTGGCCGATGGCACCCTCTCTTGCCCGTGCCGTCATGCTGAGCATCCCTTTGGACAGCGAGAGCTGCGCGGCTGTCGCCAAGGCCATCGCGATGATCGTGTCGGTTCGCTTCATCAACGACGAACAGGCGATACGCGTCGAGCCGCCGATCAAGCTGCAGGGCCAGTGGCAAGTCGTCGTCGTCAACGAACTCGGCGAGCGCAGGACGCTCCGGGTCGGCGATATCGTCACCTCGAACAACGGGGAGATCGCCCGCATCGACGCCGCGGGCATCGTGGTCCGGCGATACGACTGGTCCCGCGGCGCCTGGGTCAAGAAGCGGATCGCGGCTACGGCGATCCCCTGATGTTTCTCATCGATGCGGAGACTCTTTTCCCATGAAACCCGGCAGCTTCATCGTTCTTGCCTGCTTCTGGCCATTGGCCGCCATTGCCTCCGAGATCGGCTGTCTCAAGGTCAGCGCGAGTGCCGTGCGGATCGAGGGGAGGCCGAAACTTCACCTCGAATTCGCCAACGCGTGCGGCATGGATGTTCGCCCTCTGGACGGCCTATTGCCCTGGAAGATGCTCGGCGTGCGGCTCGCGGCCACGACGGCCGGCTCCGAAGCCGCCCTCGAGCGTCTCGGCGGCGTGCGTGGAGGCAACGGGCCCACCATCGAAATAAAGAGCGATCAGGTCCTTTCGGGCGATCTCTCCATGAGCAGCGAGTTCGACGGCTTCGACGCTGCGAATTCGAAAGACGACATCGTCGTCGTGTGGAGCTATGAAATGCCCGAGCCGAGGGGGGGCGATACGCGAAGCGGAACGGTGGTGTTTCCGAAAAGTCCGTGACGTTGCCGGTCGCGAACTCGTGCGAGCCGTTCGTCGTGCATCAAGCGCGGCTCTGCGAAGCGGGCTCCATCGTCGTCACCGCTTCGAAGAACACTTCGAGCACGCGATTGGCCACCCCGTCGTCGACCTCGTGCGGATCGACCATGTGCGCGAACTTGATCGACTCGGCCAGCGCCATCAGGCCGATCGCCATTTCGCGCGGCGGCAGCACGCACAGCTTGCCGGTCAGGTCGCGATACCGTTCGATGAAGTTGGTGATGTGCTGGCGGTTCTCGTCGATCAGCTGATTGAGGCGCGCGCGGAAGTTCGCATGCCGCACGGCATGCAGGCGCGCTTCCATCCATAACAGGCAGTGGTCGTTGTTGCGGAAGATCTGGCCGTACAGGCCGCGCAGGCGCTCGCCCAGCTCGTCGAGGTTGCCGGCATCGACGAACAGCTCGTAGAACGTCTTCATCATCTCGACGTGGTCGTCGCGCAGCAGCTCGATGAACAGGTCGTCCTTGCCCTTGAAGTTCGAGTAGAACGCGCCGCGCGTGTAGCCGGCTTCCGCCGCCACGTGCTCGACGCTGGTGCCGCCGAAGCCGCGCTTGGCAATGACCTTCGCCGCCGCAGCCAGCAGCGCCTGCCGCGTCTGGGCGCGACTTTCCTCTCGATTCAATCGTTTACGTGCCATCCGTGCAGCATAACATGTGGCTTTCTTCAAATGGATACAAGATCGCATTGAAATACAAATATGTATCCTAATATGATCTCGTATCGACACTCGGTAGCGGGCCGCGGTGTCGTTTCACGGAGTGATTGGCATGAAAAGCAAGACGTTCGGCTCAGGCCGCCTGATCCTCGCGCTCGGCACTGCGACGCTGGCGCTCACGTTGGCAGGCTGCGGCCATTCGGCTCCGCAGGCCGCCGAAGCCCCGCCGGCGCGGCCGGTCATCGCCGAGGTCGTCGCGCGCGGCGACAGCGCGGTCGCCGAGCACTACAGCGGCGAAGTGCATGCGCGCTACGAAGCGCCGGTCTCGTTCCGCATCGACGGCAAGATCACCAAGCGCTACGTCGGCATCGGCGAGCGCGTGAAGGCGGGCCAGCTGCTGGCGACGCTCGATCCGAGCGACGCGGCGATGAACGCCGACGGCGCGCGCGCGGCTGTCGCCGCTGCCGAAAGCCAGCGCAAGCTCGCGCAGCTGCAGCGCGACCGCAACGCGAACCTGCGCGAGCGCGGCCTGGTCAGCCAGGCCCAGCTCGACCAGGCCGACGACACGCTCAAGGGTGCGCAAGCGTCGCTGCAGGCGGCGCGACAGACGCTCGGCGTGCGCGAGAACCAGGTCAAGTACGCCTCGCTGTATGCCGAACACGACGGCATCGTGACGACGCAGGACGCCGAGGCGGGCCAGGTCGTCGCCGCCGGCCAGCGCGTGTTCGGTCTCGCCTGGTCCGACGAGCGCGAGGTCTACATCGCCGTGCCGGAAAGCCGCGTCGCCGCGCTGCGCGAAAATCCAGAGCTGAAAGTCACGCTGTGGGCGCTGCAGGGGCGCGCATACGCCGGCACCTTGCGCGAACTCTCCGCCGCCGCCGATCCGCAGAGCCGCACCTTCCTCGCCAAGATCACGATCGTCGACGCCGGCACCGACGTGCAGCTTCAGATGAGCGCCGACGTCGCGATCGCGTCGGCCTCCGCGGCGCAGGCAGTCGTGCTGCCGGCCAGCGCGCTTTTCCACAAGGAGGCAAAGGCGGCAGTCTGGGTCATCGACGAGCGCTCGCATCTGCAGCTGCGCGAAGTCGAGGTCGCACGCTACGTCGACGGCGGCGTCGCCATCGGCGCCGGCCTGCAGCCGGGCGAGCGCGTCGTCACGCGCGGCGTGCACACGCTGCATGCCGACGATCTGGTGCGCGTGGTCGAGCTGCCCAACGCGCCGGCCGCGGTCGCCGTGCGATGAGCGGCTTCAATCTCTCGGCGTGGGTGCTGCGCCAGCGCACGCTGGTCGTCTACCTGATGATCGTGACGGCGGCGCTCGGCCTGTACGGCTACCTCAAGCTCGGCCGCTCGGAAGACCCGCCCTTCACGTTCAAGGTGATGGTCATCCAGACCTACTGGCCCGGCGCGACCGCGCGCCAGATGCAGGAGCAGATCAGCGACCGCATCGCGCGCAAGCTGCAGGAAACGCCGCACGTCGATTTCCTGTCGAGCTATTCGCGACCCGGCGAGTCGGTCGTGCAGTTCAGCATCAAGGACTCGGCGCCGCCGAGCGCCGTGCCCGACACCTGGTACCAGGTGCGCAAGAAGGTCGGCGACATCGCGTCCGAACTGCCGCAAGGCATCCAGGGGCCGTTCTTCAACGACGAGTTCGGCGATGTCTACACCAACATCTACGCGCTCGAAGGCGACGGCTTCGGCTATGCGGAGCTGCGCGACTACGCCGACGCGATCCGCGCCGAACTGCTGCGCGTGCCCGGCGTCGGCAAGGTCGACTACTTCGGCGACCAGGAGCAACGCATCACGGTCGAGATCGACAACGCGCGCCTGGCCACGCTCGGCATCACGCCCGCGCAGCTCGCGCAGGCGATCGGCGCGCAGAACGCGATCGCGCCGGGCGGCGTGCTGACCACCGACGAGGACCGCATCTTCGTGCGCCCGAGCGGCCAGTTCGCCGATGTCGAATCGCTGCGCGCGACGAGCCTGCGCATCAACGGCAAGCTGTTCCGTCTCGGCGACCTCGCCACGGTAAGCCGCGGCTACGTCGATCCGCCGGTCGAACAGGTGCGCTACATGGGCCGCCCCGCGCTCGGCATCGGCGTCAGCATGCAGGCCGGCGGCGACGTGGTCGAGCTCGGCAAGGTGCTCGAACAGACGATCGCGCGCGTGCACGGCAGCCTGCCGGCCGGACTCGCGCTGACCGAATACAGCAGCATGCCCGCTGCCGTCACGCACTCGCTCGACGACTTCCTCGAAGCCGTCGCCGAAGCCGTGCTGATCGTGCTCGCGGTGAGCCTGGTCAGTCTCGGCTTTCGCACCGGCATGGTTGTCGCCATCACGATTCCGTTCGTGCTGGCGGCGACCGCGCTCGGCATGTGGTGGCTCGGCATCGGCCTGCACAAGGTGTCGCTCGGCACGCTGATTCTCGCGCTCGGCCTACTCGTGGACGACGCGATCATCGCGGTCGAGATGATGGCGGTGAAGTTGGAGGAAGGCTGGGACCGCGTGCGCGCGGCGAGCTTCGCCTACACGAGCACGGCGTTCCCGATGCTGACCGGCACCTTGATCACCGTTGCAGGCTTCCTGCCGATCGCGTTGGCCAAGTCCGACACCGGCGAGTACACGCGCTCGATCTTCCAGGTCTCTGCGATCGCGCTGGTTGCTTCGTGGATCGCCGCGGTCGTGGTGATCCCGGTGCTCGGCTACGCGCTGCTGCCGGAGGCGCATCAGGTGCGACCGAATCCGTTGATGACGTGGCTGCGCCGCCGCCTCGGGCGTCCGGCCGCACCGGTGCCGGCCGCGCATGGCGGCGATGCCTACGACAGTCCGTTCCATCGCGGCTTCCGCAGCGTCGTCGCGTGGTGCGTCGATCATCGCTGGCGCGTGCTGCTGGCGACGCTGGCATTGTGGATCGTTTCGCTCGCGGCCTTCGGCCTCGTGCCGCAGCAGTTCTTCCCGAGTTCGGACCGCACCGAGCTGCTGGTCGACCTGCGCCTCGGCGAAGGCGCTTCGATCACGGCGACGCGCGCGGTGGCCGAGCGCATGGAGCGCGAGATCGCGACGCGTCCGGAAGTCGATCACTACGTCAGCTACGTCGGCGCCGGCGCGCCGCGCTTCTACCTGCCGCTCGACCAGCAGCTGCCGCGACCGAACTTCGCGCAGATCGTGGTGACGGCGCGCGACGTCGAAGCGCGCAAGCGCCTGGACGTCTTCCTCGAAGACACGCTGCGCGAGCGCTTCCCCGACATCAGCGGCCGCGTCAGCGCGCTCGAGAACGGACCGCCGGTCGGCTTCCCGGTGCAGTTCCGTGTCTCCGGCGACGACATCGGCAAGGTGCGCGCGATCGCCGAGCAGGTCGAGAAGGTCATGCGCGCCGATCCGGGCACGGCGAACGTGCAGTTCGACTGGGACGAACCGTCCACGCGCTCGATCCATCTGGAGATCGACCAGGACAAGGCGCGCGTGCTGGGCCTCAGTTCCCAGGACGTCGCCAACGCGGTCAACCTGGCGCTGAGCGGCACGCCGGTCACTCAGTTTCGCGAACGCGACAAGCTGATCGAAGTCGACCTGCGCTGGCCGCAGGCCCAGCGCGTCGACACCGAGCGCCTGGCCGATCTGGCGATCCCGACCGCCGCCGGCGTCACCGTGCCGCTGACGCAGCTGGCCAAGATCGACTACCGCATGGACTACGGCGTGATCTGGGAGCGTGACCGCCAGCCGACGATCATCGTGCGCTCGGACACCGCGCGCGGCAAGCTCGGCATCGACGTGACGAATGCGATCGACGCCCACCTCGGCGACCTCCGCGCAAGCCTGCCGATCGGCTATCGCATCGAGATCGGCGGCGCCGTCGAGAACAGCATGAAGGCGCAAGGTTCGATCAACGCGCAGATGCCGGTCATGCTGCTCGCGGTGGTGACCTTGCTGATGCTGCAACTGCGCAGTTTCTCGCGCAGCCTGATGGTGCTGTTGACGGCGCCGCTCGGGCTGATCGGTGTGGTCGGTGCGTTGCTGCTGTTCCACCAGCCCTTCGGCTTCGTCGCGATGCTCGGCACGATCGCGATGTTCGGCATCATCATGCGCAACTCGGTGATCCTGATCGACCAGATCGAACAGGACATCGCGGCGGGACACACGCAGCGCGAGGCGATCCTCGGTGCGGTGATCCGGCGCTTCCGTCCGATTACGCTGACGGCCGCTGCCGCCGTACTCGCGCTGATTCCGCTCCTGCGCAGCAACTTCTTCGGGCCGATGGCGACCGCGCTGATGGGCGGCATCACGGTGGCGACGGTGCTGACGCTGTTCTATCTGCCGGCGCTGTATGCGGCGTGGTTTCGCATGCGCGGCGAGAAGCCGGCGACATCGCCGCAGCTCGCTCCGGCATCCCGGTCGCAGCCGCAGTGACGCATCGCGACTGAAGGAGAGGCCACCGATGTTCCTTCCTCCCGCTGCGCCTGGGAAGGATTTGATAGGAAACGCCGACGCTGGAGCGCGCGGACGCTGTTCCTTCCCCCGCTTGCGGGGGAAGGTGGCCGAAGGCCGGAAGGGGGCTGGCGTTGCGTTCGGAGAAGCGCCCCCTTCCGCCTGCCGGCATCTTCCCTCGCTGTGCAGGGGAAGGATCCACTAGGAAACGCTATCGCAAACAGGGGGTTGGCCTGTGGAGCCGCTTCAGCCGCGATCCCACCCGCCGGCATCAACGCTTCGGCGGCGTCCACTGATACAGCCACGTCTCCGTCAGTGCGCGTCCTTTCGCGTCGCGCAGGAACAGGCGCAGGTCGATCGGCTCGGGGCTCGCGTCGGGCACTACGTCGAACATCGCGCGCCAGCCATGGATCGAATCGAGCGGGCGCGCCGAGACGATCTCCGTCTTGCCGCGTGAAATCGAGATGACCGGTTCGATCTTCGCGTCGCGCGGCAGCGTGGCGAGTTCGCCGCCGGCGAAGTCGATGACGAAACGCCACGAGAAGTGATCGCGCGTCACGCCGGGAGGACCGCCGATGCCGGTCCAGGTCATGTGCGCGGTCGCGAGCGGCGGTGTCGCCGGCATCTTCTCGCCCCAGTAGAGACGATACGAGAACAGCAATTCCTCGCCCGGCTGCGGCGGTGCGGCCGGTTTCCAGTAGGCGACGATGTTGTCGCGCGTCTCGTCCGGCGCAGGTAGCTCGGCCAGCTGCACGGCGCCCTTGCCGAAACCCGACAGCGGTTCGACCCACAGGCTCGGGCGCTTGTCGTAGAACACGCCGTCGTCCTGGTAGTGGTCGAAGTTGCGGTCGCGCTGCAGAAGGCCGAAGCCGCGCGGATTCTCGTCCTGGAACGAATTGACGTGCACGTCGGCCGGATTGACGAGCGGGCGCCAGATCCATTCGCCGGCGCCGGTCCACAGCGCAAGGCCGTCGTTGTCGTGGATCTGCGGACGCCAATCGTCGCCGATGCGGCGATCGCTCGCGCTGCACAGGAACATGCTGGTCAGCGGCGCGATACCGAGGCGCTCGACGGTCTTGCGTGGATACAGCGCAGCGTCGACATGCATGACCAGCGGCTCGCCCGGCGTGATGTCGAAGCGATAGGCGCCGGCGATGCTCGGCGAATCGAGCAGCGCGTACACGGTCAAGGTGTCGGAGTCGGACTTCGGTCGCTCCAGCCAGAACGTGGTGAAGTCGGGGAACTCCTCCGGGCGCGGCAGGCCCGTGTCGATCGCCAGGCCGCGCGCAGAGAGTCCGTATTGCAGGCTGCCGCCGACCGCGCGGAAGTAGCTCGCGCCGAGGAAGACGGCGACGTCGCGCGCGAAGTCCGTGTGGAAATGCGCGCGAAATCCCGCGTAGCCCAGATCGTGCGAGAGCTTGCCGCCGTCGACGCCGCTCTTGCTCATGTCGAAGCGGGCTGGGTCGTACTCGATCTCGCGCGCGTTGCCGTCGACCAGTTCGAAGATGTGCACGGGACGGCGGAACTGCATGCCGAGATGGAAGAACTGCACGCGCAGGTGCGTATCGAGATCGGCCCACAGCGCGTGCTCGGGCCGCGGCCGGATCGCCTGGTAGTGGTCCCAGTCCAGATGCGTCAGCGCCGCCGGGATCTGCACGTCCGGCGCGACATACGCTTGCGCGGCGAGTTCGCGTGCATGGCCCTTCAGCGCCGCGTAGTCGAAGCGCTTCGGTGCGAAGCGCGGCGTGTGCGCCGCCGATGCCGCGCGGCCGAGCAGGGGCAGGGCGGTGAAGGCGAGAGCGGTGGCGGTGAGCAGGTCGCGTCGTTTCATCATGCAGCGGGCTTGCGGTCGGTCGATGGAAAGGAGGGCGAGATCGTCGCCGAAGCGGAGCGCGTCACTTGCAGGCCGCGCGCGCGGCGTCGCCGTGGCGGCGGCGCGAGTGCGGCGTCGAGCCAGCCCCAGTGTGCCGCCTTCGATGCCCACACGGCGAAGTGCAGACGCGAAAGCGCGGGTGCGTCGCGCAGCAGCGCGTTGCGATCGGCTTCGGACAAGGCATCGGGACCGTCCTTGAGCGCGCGTTCGACGACTTCGGCGTTGGCGCGCTGCACGGCATCGGAATGCTCGGTGCGGGCGACGTCGGCGGCGCAGGCGACCGCGTTGCGCAGCGGGTCGACCACCGCATCGACGAAGCCCGGCGTCGGCGGCGTACGCTGGAAGTATCGGCGCATGCGGCGCAGCGCGCGCGGCGGATTGGATTCTTCCGGAATCAGGAACAGGCGGTCGGCGCGCGCGCGCCGGCCGAGCGTGACGCGACTGGAGAACACCGAGATCGGAATCGACAGCGCCATCGCGCCGGCCACCGGCAGCAGCCACCAAAGATATGCGGGATTGAGCCAGTAGACGAGGCCGAGCCAGCCGAGGCCGAGCACCGTCTGGCTGCCGTGCAGGCGCAGCGCTTCGGCCCAGGTCGTCTCCGCATCTTCGCGCGGCGGCGATTTCCAGCCGACCGCCCAGCCGACTAGCGCCGCGGCGATGAACTTGGTGTGGAACAGCATGCGGATCGGCGCAAGCCAGGCCGAGAACACGATTTCGATCAGCATGCTCAGCGTCAGTCGCGGCACGCCGCCGAACGCCTTGGCGTCCTTGATCGCGATCAGCGCGATGCTGAGGATCTTCGGCAGGAACAGCAGCGTCGCAGTCGCTCCGAACAGGCCGATCGCGCGCGACGGATGCCACTCCGGCCACAGCGGGAAAAGCTGATTGGGCGCCGTGAAATACGTCGGCTCGGACAAGGTATGCACGGCGAGCAGCACGGTCGACAGGACCAGGAACAGGAACCACAGCGGCGCCGACAGGTAGGCCATCACGCCGGTCACGAACACCGCGCGATGCGCCGGATGCAGGCCTTGCGCGAAGAACAGGCGCGAGTTGATCAGGTTGCCCTGGCACCAGCGCCGATCGCGCTTCAGTTCGTCGAGCAGGTTCGGCGGCATTTCCTCGTAGCTGCCGGAAAGGTCGTAGGCGATCCACACCGCCCAGCCTGCCCGTCGCATCAGCGCCGCCTCGACGAAATCGTGCGAGAGGATTTCGCCGCCGAGGCTGCCGCCGCCGGGCAGGCGGCCGAGCGCGCAATGCTGCATGAACGGCGCGATGCGGATGATCGCGTTGTGGCCCCAGTAGTGCGATTCGCCGAGCTGCCAGAAATGCAGGCCCGTGACGAACAGCGGGCCGTACACGCGCGTGGCGAACTGCTGGATGCGCGAGTACAAGGTCTCGCGGCCTGCCGCGCGCGGCGCGGTCTGGATGATGCCGGCGTTCGGATTGGCCTGCATCAGGCGCACCAGCTCGACCAGGCAGCGTCCGCCCATCACGCTGTCGGCGTCGAGCACGACCATGTACTCGTAGTCGCGACCCCAGCGCCGGCAGAAGTCGGCGATATTGCCGCTCTTGCGCTTGATGCGATGCTGGCGGCGCCGGTAGAACACGCGGCCGAAACCGATCGACTGGCACAGGTCCAACCACGCTTCGCGCTCGGCGACGCGGATGTCGGCATCGCTGCTGTCGCTCAGCACGAAGAAATCGAAGCGCTCGATCTCGCCGGTCTGCGCGAGCGAAGCGTAGGTCGCGCGCAGGCCCGCGAACACGCGCGCGACGTTCTCGTTGCAGATCGGCATCACGATCGCGGTGCGCGCTTCCGGCGGGATCGGCGTACCGGCCAGACCCTTGGCCGAGATCGCATAGCGATCGTGCCCGCGCACGAGCAGGATGAAGCCGGCCAGCGCCGTCCAGAATCCGGCGGAGACCCAGCAGATCAGGATCGCGAACAGCACCAATACCGCGATCTCGGTCGGCTTGGTGCCGTGGTACGGCAGCACGCCGACCATCGCGCTGGTCGCGAAATACGATTGCAGCAGCACCATGCCGAGCAGAAGGATGCGGCGGATCGCGGCAGCGCGATGCCAGTCGCCCGGCACCGGCGCCGTCGCTGCGGTCGTGTTCTTCGCATCCCTGCGCCGGCGCAGCCACGAAACGACCGGGAACATGCCCGGCGGCGGCCAGATGCCCGGCGTCATCGAGGCACGATGCAGCGGCGGCGCCGACAGGAGGCGCAGGCCGCGGCGCGGATCGTCGGCAACCACTTCGTCGACGCCGGCCAGTTCCAGGCGCGCCGTCAGCGATCCGGCGGCGGGATCGCCGTCGTCGACCAGCGCGTGGCCGGCGAGCGCCGCGTGCAGCCGTGCCATCGCATCGGCCGGATCGCCGTCGGCGCACGCGCGCGCCACCGCCTCGCGCCGTTCGGGCGGCAACCCGAGGCGGTCCAGGTAGCGGTCGCAGACATCCGCGCCGGCGGATGCGCGCCGCATCAGCCCGGCGGGAGCGCGTAGCTCCATGTTTCCGAGACCGCGTCGCCACGGCGCAGGAACGCGCGCAGCTCGACCGGTTTGGCGTCGTCGTTGCGGCGCAGGCGCACGGTCAGCCGCCAGCCGTCGCCGCCGGCATTGGCATGCACGCTTTTCTCCAGGATCTGCGCGTTGGCGTCGCCGCTGACGACGGCGTCGACGGCCGCATCGGCATCGAGCGGCCCGGCGTAGTCGACGACGAAGCCGAGCGAGTTGTCGGGATTGCGCGTGTAGCCCTTGCCCTGCCGCGTCTGCACGATGCGTGCGAACGGCGGCTGAGTCGGCGCGTCCTTCTGCCAGTGCACGCGATAGGCGATCTCGAGCGGCTGCTGCTGCGGCGGCAACTGCGCCGGCACCCAGTACGCGACGATGTTGTCGTTGGTTTCATCCGGCGCCGGGATCATCACCAGTTCGACGCGGCCGGCGCCCCAGTTGCCGATCGTCTCGACCCAGGCGCTCGGGTGCAGGTCGTAGCGCGTCTGCAGGTCCTCGTAGCGGCCGAAGTCGCGCGCGCGCTGCATCAGGCCGAAGCCTTTCGGATCGGTCGCCGCAAACGACGTCACCAAGAGGCGCTTGGGATTGAGCAGCGGACGCCAGATCCACTCGCCCGAGTTCAGCTGCACCGACAAGCCGTCGGAGTCGTGTACTTCCGGCCGATAGTCGTCGCCGCCCGTGCGCTGGTTCGCGCCGTAGAAGAACATGCTGGTCAGCGGTGCGAGGCCGAGCTTGTCGACCTTGTCGCGCAGGTATACGCGCGCCGTGACGTCGACCACGGTATCGATGCCCGGCGTGATCGCGAAGCGATAGGCGCCGGTCGCGCGCGGCGAATCGAGCAGTCCGTAGACGACCAGCTGCGTCGCATTCGGCTTGGGCCGTTCGATCCAGAATTCGACGAAGCGCGGAAACTCCTCGCCCGACGCCTGCGCGGTGTCGATCGCCAGGCCGCGCGCGGACATGCCGTACAGCTGGCCCTTGCCGAGCGCGCGGAAATAGCTCGCGCCGAGGAACGAGATGAACTCGTCGCGATACAGCGGCAGGTTCAAGGCGCCGGTCGCACGAAAGCCGGCGTAGCCGAGCCCGTCGGCGGCCGGCGGCTCGATCTTGGCAGCGCCGTAGTCGAACTGCTGCGGGTTGAAGGCGAGATCGCGCACGCCGCCCGGCGCGATCTCGTGCAGCGCGACGGGACGGTCGAACGCCCAGCCTTCGTGGAAAAGTTCCAGGGTATACGGCGACTTGATCTTGCTCCAGGGGCCGGTTTCGGGCTTGTAGCGCAGCGCGTGGTAGCGATCGTGGTCGAGATTCTTCAATGCGGCCGGCAGGTTCGAGCCGGCATCGCTGAACGCGGTGGCCGCGCGCTGCTTCGCCAGCGCGTCCACGTCCTTCAGGCCGAACGGTGCCGCGGCGCCCGTGCACGGGGCGGCGGCCGCGCACACGGCGAGCAGGCAAGCGGACAGGCGAAAGGCGTTTGGCAGTAAGGGCATTGGCTGAGAAGTCTACGAAAAGGGGCGAATGCTACGATGACGCGCGTTCATATCGCGCAAAGTCGCCGGCCTGTCGCGCCGGCGGACGCAGGGTGCACGCCGACGGCGTGCTGTCATGTCCATTATCGGGGATCGGCATGCCAAGACACCACGGTGAAGTCCATCGATCCGGGCGCGCGGGCTGGTTGCGCGCGGCCGTACTCGGTGCGAATGACGGCATCGTGTCGACCGCAAGTCTGATCGTCGGCGTCGCCGCTTCCGGCTCGGACCGTCACGCGATCCTGCTGGCCGGGGTCGCCGGCCTCGTCGGCGGCGCCTTGTCGATGGCGGCGGGCGAATTCGTGTCGGTGAGTTCGCAGGCCGATGCGGAAAAGGCAGACCTCGCGATCGAGCGGAGCGAACTGGCGCAATATCCCGAAGGCGAATTGCGCGAGCTGGCCGGGATCTACGTCAAGCGCGGGCTGGAGCCCAAGCTCGCGGCGCAGGTCGCCGAGCAGCTGAGTGCGCACGACGCGTTGGCCGCGCACGCGCGCGACGAGCTCGGCATCACGCACCAGCTGCGCGCGCGTCCGCTGCAGGCGGCCCTGGCGTCGGCAGCGGCATTCGCCAGCGGCGCGGCGCTGCCGCTGGCGATCACGCTGTTCGCGCCGATGCACGGTCTTGCCTGGAGCGTGATGCTGGCGTCGCTGGTTGCCCTCGCCCTGCTCGGCGCCTCGGCCGCGCGTGCCGGCGGCGCGCCCATGTTGCGCGGCGCGCTGCGCGTGGTCGTCTGGAGCGCGCTGGCAATGGCCGCGACGGCGGCAATCGGTTCGTTGTTCGACGTGTGAAGCGCGGCAAATCTACAGTGCGCAGCCGTACAAGGCCGTGTCGGATCCGTCGTCCTTCATTTTCAGGGCGGTCTCGAAGCGCAACCCGAGCTTCTCCAGCAGCTTGATCGACGCGGCATTGTCGGGCGAGACGATCGCGACCAGGCGCGGCAGCCGCAGCGTTTCGCGCGCATGCCGCCACGTCGCTTCGGCCGCCTCGAACGCATAGCCTTTCCCGACGAAGCGCGGCAGGAAGGCATAGCCGATGTCGACGTCGTCGAGCGTGTCGCGCTTGAGCAAGCCGCACAAGCCGATCGGCGTGCCGGTGTCCTTGAGGTCGACACGCCACAGGCCGAAGCCGAAGCGCGCGTAGCTCGCCTGCGGCCCGTTCGCGATGTAGGCGCGAGCACCGTCGAGGTCGCGCACGCCCTTGTCGCCGATGTAGCGCAGCCAGGATGGATCGTTGACCAACTCGAGGATGAATGCGTCGTCGTCATCGACCAGTTCGCGCAGGGCGAGGCGAGGGGTTTGGATCGGTTGCATGGGGTCCTTCATCGAAGTCCGAGTGCGCTCACGCGGGAAGGTTGAGCTGCCACGACACGCCGAAGCGGTCGCCGACCCAACCGAATCGCCGGCTGAACCCGTAGTTGTCGAGCGGCATGAATATCTTGCCGCCATCCGAAAGTTCGGCGAAGCAGCGCTCCTGTTCCGCTTCGTTTTCGCAGTCGACGAACATCGAGATCGACGGCGTGAACGTGAACGCGTGCTTCACCGGGCTGTCCGAGCAGAGAATCTCGCGTCCGCACAATCGGAACCGCGCGAGCTTGACCGAACCTTCGCGGCCCGGCCCGGCGGCCCCGTAGCGCTCGATCTCGAGGATTGTCGCGTCGCCGAACACGGAGGCGTACAGCGTCATCGCCGCTTCGGCGTCTCCTTCGAACATCAAGAACGGGGAAATCGACCGGGCCATCGTCGCTCCGTCATGCCGTCAAGGAAGTCCGAGCCTGTCGGCGCGGCATGCGCGAGTCAAGCCCGCCGGCCCGGGAGCGGCTCACACGTGCCCGATCCACTGGCGAACGAGCGCGACGAAGGCCGCGCGCTTGGCCTCGATATCGGCCATGTCGCGGAACTTCACCGTCGCACGGTCCTTGCCGAGCCATTCGAGCAGCGACGACGGATCGTCGATGGCCCCGCCCGCGATCGAAACATCGCGCGCCTTCGCGCCCAGGTGCAGGATCACCTGCACGCCCTCTTTCGCGCGCAGGTGGAACGTGGCGAAGTATTCCGACGTGCGGAAGCTCGGTGCGTTCCACTTGATGCCTTCGGCGATCGTCGGGTCGGCGCCGAGGATGGCTTCGCGCACGGCGAGGATCTCGGGTTTGTGGGGGTTGTCGAGCGCATCGAGGAACGCGTCGACGTTCTCGGGCGCGGTGGCGCGCTTCGTGGCCATACTGCCTCGACGTCATTCCCGCGAAAGCGGGAATCCATTTTGATTGGGCTGGCAGAACACCATGAATGACCGCCTGCCCCGTTGCAAAGCGCTTCCCGCTTGACCAGCTTCGCTGTTGAGAAGCGCCTCGCGAGAACGCGCGGCGCCACGATACCGCCGAACACGCTACGCCGCACGCGCAGCCTCGATCTTCCCCAGCAGCCATTGCAGACCGGCCAGATGCTGCTGGTCGTGGCTGCAAAGATAGTGCACCAGGCTGCGCAGCGTCAGCGCACCGTAGCCTTCGAAGACCGCCGTGCGGTCGAGCTGCGCCGGCGTCAGCGGCGCGATCAGCGCGACCGTTTGCGCGCGGGCCGCGCGAAAGGCAGCCAGGGTGAGATCGGCATCGGCTCTGCCGTAGGCGCGTTCCTTCGCCAGCGCGTCGGTGTCGATCGAGACGAGCGTCGGATTCGCCTCGGACAGGGTCCGTTCGAATCGAACGTGGTAGCCGTCGATTTCGATGTCGCGCACGTGGCAGACCTGCTCGATCGCGGTCAGCGGCTCGCTCGGAACGCCGTCCCAGGAGTCCGGCGTCCAGTGTTTGAAGCCGGCCGGAATGGCCGCGTAATGCGCTTCCAGTTGCTCGGGAAAGGCGGCGAGTGCTTCGAGCGTGATCGGGTGCATGGGTCCAAGGTCTCGATGAATCGGCAGGTGCTTGCTGTCGATGCCGCGGCGAGCCGCCGGAAGCGGCGGCAAGGCGTGTCACTTGCGCGTTGCGCGTCTGCCGGAAGACGTTCGCGCTGGATCGGTAGACGCCGGTCTTCGCGGCCGAGGATTCGGGACGGCCATCTTGATCGGCGTGGTCAGCGGCGGTGCGGCGAGGAGCGCCGAAGCAGGGGCTCGCGTAGCCTCGTCGATCAGCGCCGCAACGTCCGACGTATGGATGTCCGACGCCGCTTTCAAGCGGATGCTGCGCACGTGTTTGCCGTCGCCTTGCAGCAGCTCGTCCGGATCGTACAGCTCGACGTCGTGCAGGAAGAATGGCGTGGTCCACTCCGGGTAGCCGGCGATCGACAGGAACGCATCGCCGGTCCGCTCCGATGGGCTGAAGCCGAACACGAGCGCGTTGTAGTTGTCGAAGACCCGCTCGAACCCACGCGGAAACAGCGCACGCAGAAGGAAGCGCGCGTCGCGCAACTGCGCTTCGATCTCGGGCGTGTACTTGCCGAGGAAGCCGTCGATGCGCGATTCGATCGAAGCCGTGCCCATCGCACGCGCCTCAGGCGCATGGCTTGCGGTCCGCGGGCGGTACCTCGGCCAGCGAATGGTAGACGGCCTTGCCGAGGCTCCTGCTCAAGGCGACCATTTCGTCCGCGCCGGCCGATGCGCCGCCGATGCGCAGGCACGCGTCGCATTTCTCGACCAGCCGGCGCGAGATCGGATGGAAGATTTCGTCGAACACGGCGTCGCCGACGGCGCGCGAACCTGCGTGTTCGATCAGCGGCAGCGCGAACCATTCGCCCATCACCGGCAGATGGCCGGCGCGAAACAGCGCGAGCGACGTCGCGGTCATCGCCTCGACGTTCCTTGCGATCAAGGCCGGATCGTCGTTCGTTCCCGAGCGATAGGGACCGGCCACGAGAATGAGCTGGGCGTTCAAGCGCGTTGCTCGATCTTTGCAGCATGCGAGTGCAGCGCGGCGCTGCCGCCTTCGATGAACTCGACGTCGGCGATCCAGTTGCGCTGCCTGCGCGCGAGACGGAAGTCCCTGTCCTCGCCCTCGACGTTCGACGGCGCGCGATCGAACAGGGACGGATCGATGCCTTCGAGCGCATTCACGCTGACGACGGCGTAGAGGCGACCGTCGATGCGGCTGGTGACGAGCGGCACGACGCCGCAGCGGCTGCAGGTGTGGAACTGTGCCGTCTCGGTGCCGAACTCGTACTGCGACACGAGCGCGGGGTTTTCGACGGCAATTCGGAGGGCACCGTGCGGATTGGACGTCCACACGCCGCCGTGCTTGCTGCAGAACGAGCACGTGCAGGCGCGCGCCGGAATCCGTTCGGGGTCGGGGTTCCACGTCAGCGAGAAAGCGATGTTGCCGCAATGGCACCGGCCGTGGATCAGCATGGCGAGAAACTCCGCAAAGGCAGCACGTTCCGCCGGCCGTCGGCAGCACCAGCGGCCACTATCGGGGCGAACGCGGATTCACGCACTTTCATGGCAGCGCCGCTCGGCGCCCTTGATCAGCCGCTCGGACAAAACGACGGCACGCTGGTGCGTACCGCGCCCGATTTCGCCGCCCGGGTCGCGCGCGACGACCTCGAATGCATAGAGCTTTCCCTGCATGCCGGTGAACGTCGCCTCGGCGGTCACCTGCGCGCCGATCGGCGTCGCCGCGCCGTGCGTGACGGCGATGTTCACGCCGACTGACAGTTCGCCTTCGCCGAGGATCGGCCGCATCGCGCGCGACGCGGCCAGTTCCATCAGGCCGATCATCCGTGCCGTGGCGAGCACCGGCGGAAAGGCGTCGTCGGAGGTCTGGTTGAGCACGGTCGCGAGATCGGACCCTCCGACCGTCAGCGTCGCCGTTGCCTTGCTGCCGATTGCGAGTGCCATGGTGCGCTCCCCGGGTAGGCGGGGCCATTGTAGCGGCTGCAGCGCGCGCAGGCGCGTCAGGCATCGTGCGTGTAGACGATGAAGCCATGGTGCGCGGCCACCTTGTCGTAGAGCTGCCTGCCCGCGGCGTTGGTCGATTGCGTCTGCCAGTACACGCGCTCGATCCCCGCGGAGCGCGAACGGTCGTAGACGCCCTGGATCAGCGCGCGCCCGATTCCGCGTCCACGTTCGGACGGCAGCGTGAAAAGGTCTTGCAGGTAGCACACCGGCTCGATGCGCGTCGTGCTGCGGTGATGCAGGAAATGGGCGAGCCCGACGAGCCGGTCCTCGTGTGTGGCGACGAGCGCGAAGACGGGCTCGTCGGCCTCGAAAAAGCGGCGCCAGGTCGATCGCGTGATGTCGGCTGCGAGCGCCGTTTCGTCCTTGCGGCCGTAGAACGCGTTGTAGCCTTGCCAGAGCGGCAGCCACGCGTCGAAGTCGGCGGGCTCGATCGAACGCACGAGAATCGGATCGGACATGCGGGGCGCATCCTTCCGCCGTGATGGCGGCAGCGCAGGTTGCGACGCGAGGGAGCGCCTCGCAAGAGCCGCGTGGCGCGTATGCGCGCAGGCCAATCCGTGCTTGCAGCGCTCGTTGGGCCCGCGCGAGCGCGTCAGCTGCGGTTCGCCGTGACGTGTTCTTCGTAGCGAGGCAAGTCGTCGGCGATCGTGTACCAGGGCGCCTTGGAGCCGACGAAGATGTGCGCGCTCGGCCGGATGCGCGGTGCGTCGAGCAGCGTGCCCATGACGACGTGGACGAAGGCGCCGTCGCGGACCACCGAATAGAGGAACGAGCCGCAGGCCTTGCAGCGCACGTCGCACGCGTTCTCGTCGCCGAAGATCAGCA